>Ga0265293_10000798_pt1 | contig 72593 bp, 72 predicted proteins | sample Munlanlewell138R_FD_192505 | JGI IMG/M metagenome (GOLD analysis project Ga0265293, IMG submission 192505) | Leachate microbial communities from a municipal landfill in Southern Ontario, Canada - Leachate well 138R | ecosystem: Engineered > Solid waste > Landfill > Unclassified | place: Canada... | reverse complement strand
TTATACTTAATTTTGGGTAAAGGTTCGTTGAGATATAATTGTATTCTACAAAAATGAATACTTCCCACAAGAGATATCAATGTTATTTATGCCTTCTTTTGGTAGGAATATAAATCATTTTATAAACACAAAGGATAACTCTTGGAAAAGATTTTAGATACCGTTGAAGCTATAGCACACGAAAAAAATATTACAAAAGAACAAGCTCTAGCAGCGTTCAAAGATGCGCTTATCAATACTGCAAAAAGATTGACATCTCCTGAGAGCATGTTCGAAGTCTTTATAGATAATCAAAAGAAAGATTATACTATATTTAAAACGATCTCTATAGTAGCAGATGATGACGAGAGACTAGTGGCCGGATCTGATGGTTTTATGGCTTTAAGCACTGCTCAAGAATATGATAAATCCATTGAAGTTGGAGATACTTTCAAATCAGAATTTGATTTGGAGCAATACGGTCGTACAGCATCAGCTAATCTTTTTCGTGAATTAGAATACCATATCCAAAGACGTATCGAGCAAAGTTTGTTGGAGAGATACCAAGATAAAGTCGGTACTATCGTAATAGGAACAGTGGCTAGAATAGATAGCGAAGAAAATACATATGTTGAGATAGGTGAACTTAGGGGAGTTTTGACTCTTCGTAATCGTATCAAAGGAGAAAAATTCAAAGCAGGAGATACTATCAAAGCGCTGCTTAAATATGTGAGTATCAATCCTAAATTTGGATTATTTTTAGAGCTATCTCGCACAGCACCAAAATTTTTAGAGGCACTTATGGAGCGCGAAGTTCCAGAGATTGCCGATGGTGTCCTAGAAATTACTAATTGTGCCAGAATCCCCGGTGAGAGAGCAAAAATCGCTCTTAGAGCACTACAGTCAAACATAGATCCTGTTGGAGCAGCAGTAGGGGTAAAAGGCGTAAGGATCAACGCAGTAAGCGCGGAGCTTATAGGCGAAAATATTGATTGTATCGAATATTCACCGATCCCGGAAATTTTTATCACTAGAGCGTTGAGTCCTGCAATAGTTCAAAACATCAAGATAGAGAAAGAAAAAGCAATAGTCTCTATCACTGCCGATCAAAAGGCAAAAGCTATTGGGAAAAGCGGTATCAATATCCGTCTGGCTTCCATGTTGACAGGTTATGCTATTGAACTAAACGAAATAGAGGGCAAAACAACTGAGCCAACTGATACTAAAGATAGTACAAAAACCACAGATACTTCAGCACTTGCTAATTTGTTTAGATAGTTGTTTAACAGTGCATCCTTGCTTATGCAATGATGATAATCGTTCTATAGGAAATCGTCGATTGTCACGCGTCTGTTTTTTGCTCTAGCATATTCATCATCAGGTGCGGTTTTCTGTTCGATTTTTTTTGCTTCAGGTGCTCTTTTGTATAGGTCTGCATATTCTACATTTTGTTTGACCTTAACAGGTGTTCCCATTGGGGCCCAATAAAAAAGTTTTTCCGCATATTCTCTTGGTACCCTAATGCAGCCATGCGAAGCTGGATAATCAGGAACATAACCTTGGTGTATAGCGATACCCCAATTGGTTAGACGCATCATAAACGGCATAGGTAGATGATATATTGTAGATATATGATGTCTTTTTTTCTGTGTTATTTTGAATTTACCAACAGGTGTACGGTGACCAGGTTTCCCGGTAGAAATGCGACTCTCTATTACCACTTCCCCATCTTCGATAGCGTATATTTTTTGCATACCTAAATCTATTATTATTTCTTTGTAGGCAAATGTGTAAGAAACACATAACAACAATATGAATGTAATTTTATAAAATTTCATATATTGCCTCCTTTTTTAATTCTTATAATTATATATAAAATTATATCATATAAAAACTATTTTCATTAAATTTATTCATTATATCTTAAAGCCCATGCTTTTACCATCGTTGTCAAAACTGCTGCCGGACTCTTTTTCTATCTCTTCTTTGAAATCGTTCATCGTAAATAAACTCTCTTCTCTTACTGCAACTTTGTAAGCGGTATTTTTGATGACAAGGCTGATCTGTGCTCCTGTTAGCTCATAATTGGCTAAAGACTCTACTTCAAATCCGTCTTCATAATCTGCATTTTCAGGAAGCATCAGCTGCCATAGCTGTAATCTCTGCTTTTTGGTTGGTTTTTTAAATTCTATTTTATAGTCAAAGCGTCTAGAGAAAGCTTTGTCTATATTGCCTAGCAGATTCGTAGTAGCTATCAATACACCTTCAAATCTTTCTATCTGCTCAAGAAAAATATTTTGCATTTGATTGTGCATCTTATCTGCGCTGCTTCCTTGTCCTTCCACTCTGCTGCTCAAGAATTGATCTGCTTCATTGAGTAATAAGATCGGCTCTACTTTTGCTTTTTGGCTAAGGGCTTTGAAATCATCAAATATCTTGCGTACATTTTTTTCACTCTCACCTATATACATTGAGAGAATTTTGGAGCAATCAAACGATAGCAGAGGTTTTTTAAGAGTTTTGGCTAGACTCATGGCTGTCATTGTCTTGCCGGTACCGGCGTGGCCGTAAAATATGATCTTGGCATCTATGCCTTTTCTCTTTTCTTTTATACCCCATGCTTTTAGTTTCGCGTATACATCTTTGTCCATTTGCTTGATAATAGTTTCCAAGGTTTCTCTGGTTTTTGTGTGGAGTACTACATCATCAAGAGTTGTTGTAGGCTCAAAATATTCAAAAATATCTTGTTCTTTGACCAGCATATCAAGTTTTAGTTTGGTGACCTTTTTCTTTTTATGAGGATGAATTATGCGTTGAAGTACATCTTCATTGATAAAAAATGAACGACTGATACCCCCAAACATATTGAGTATCTCATCATAATCGATTATCTCTTCGCTTATTAGTTTCGAGCCTTCTTCCAACATGGCGCGATTTTTGATCTTTTCATATTCATCAAAACTGATAAGCTCTATGAGACTGTTCATCTCACGGAATTGTCCTTCGCCTGCACTATACTCTTCTTTTAGAAGTGCCAGAAATATTTTTTGTTCTTTTTCGTCTAACTCTTTTTCTGCAAAAAACTCTTCTACTACTATTGGCTCGGTAGTTACTTTGAGTCTCTCTTCTATCCTTTTAGTAAGAAGAGAGAGCTTGTTTTTTAGACGTCCTATGGTTAAAGAATTATCACCAAAACCTTGTTTGGAAGTAGCTATTGAGTGTAATAGTGTGACCATATCAAATTGATCTTGAAGGTACTCAAGATGATCAGTGTATGGCTTGATCTCGGGAAGCAAAATCTCCAAAGAGCCTTCCTCTAAAAGTCGAAGCAGTGATATGCTCGGCACCACAGAAGCTCCAAGCAGCTCTAGTTTGGAGCTTTCATGGGTTTTTATCTGACCAAAACTGCTTTGTACAATCCATCCAAGGTCAATAAGATTTTTTATCATACCAAGATTATGTATATAATCATATCCTTTTACTTCAAAACACTCTTGAAGCATTTCTAATACACTCACTTCTTCTATACCCTTGGCATATCTGCGGCAAATATATTGTACCAATATCACTTCGTCAGACGAGCATTTAAGATGTTCATATATTGGGCTTTTGACGGGGTCTTTGGCATCCAAAAATGCAATAAAATGTTCCAATTGTTGTACCTTATTTTTATTTAGAGTATAGCATAAATATAATTGTTAGTCTATAGTCGTTGTTTTATATTGCTAGATAAGCGTTATAAAGAATACAAAACGGCATTTATTTTTCAAATGGTATATCATAAATAAATATGATAATTAGTAACTTTTAATTATAAATTGTGTTATAATAACTAAAGAATATCTCTAAAAAAGGAGTAAGCATGAAAAAATTATTTTTGATACTTTTTTTGGGCATTTTCGCTTATGGTGAGGATTATATCAAACAAGGTGATGCTCAATATGCAAATGGCAATTTTGATAAAGCCATAGAATTATATACCCAAGCTATCTCTAAAAATCCAAATAATTGTAGAGCTTATAATAATAGAGGACTTGTCTATTATGAGCGAAAAGATTATAAATCAGCAATAAGAGATTACTCTGCAGCCATCGCCAAACAACCAAATTGTCTTGGAACTATCATCAATAGAGGAGTTTCGTATTCACGTTTAGGTGATTATAAAAATGCTTCAATTGATGCTAGAAAAGCATGTGCACTCGGCGATTGTGAACTTCTTGATATGCTTAAAAAAAATGGGATATTGGTAAATTGATATTGTTGCAGCTCTTGCAAAGTATCGCGCCGATAATAGGCCATCAAAATTTGTACTGGCTTTAAATTTCCGTTCTTGCTGGGTATGCCGAAATGCGATAAAAATAATACTCGTCATGGTTCGACAAGCTCACCAAGAACGTAGCTTCTTTTTTTGTTACATATATGTACAGAGACATCATTTGCACTCTTATCAAATCATAGCTTTTTTGCTATAATCACATTTATCTCTATATACAAAGTTGCCCATGAAGTCAATATTAAGTTTATTTACAAAAACTCATCAAGCCACCGCCACACTAAATGCGCCTCATGGACTACATCTGCGACCCAGTGCAGCTATGGCAAAAATCGCAAAAGAGTATAAGTGTAAATCTATATTGGCAAAGGGTGACAAACAAGCTGATATCAAAAATATGAACGCCATACTGGCTCTTGGGCTTGAAGATCAAGATGAGATAACTTTGCACACTAGCGGCAAAGATTCACTAGAAGCCTTAAGGGCATTGCAAGATTTTTTGATGACTTTATCTAACGATGAAACAACGCCTGAGTCGGCAAATGATATTAAAAATATAAACTATGAAGGTGTTATTTCAAAAGGCATAAGTGTAAGCGGTGGCATAGCAGTCGGTGTGCCGTATTTTTATAAAGTACAGCAATCATGCGACTATGAAGGTAGCGTCTCTTTTGACAATGCTTACAAACTGGCTATCAAAGAGCTTGAATCACTGTCAAATGATGATATATTTATGGCTCAAAAAGCCATATTGGAATCAATTTCACACAATTCATACAATGAGTTTATCACAAGTATAGACAAAGCTATAACATCTTTAAAAGATACTCCAAACCAAGCTAAAATTGCAGACTATCAAGATATAGCTAGAAGAGTAAAACAGATTATGAATAATGAAAAATCTGTATCATTTCCGCATACCCCATTTTTATTAATTGCAAAAGGACTGCTTCCTAGTGATATAACAAATCTAACCAAAGAAAACATACAAGGTGTGATTGCAAAAGACTTGCCTCCTCGCTCGCATGCTGCATTGCTGCTAAGAAGTTATAAAATTCCTGCTATTAACTTGGATATAACCTCATTGGAGCTTGCAGATACTGCTATGATACTGGATGGTTTTCAGGGTTTGCTAGTAATAGCTCCTGCTAAAAGCGATTTGGAAAATGCAAATAAAGAGATAGCCGCCAGGTTGTCAAGCTCCATCTCGGATAATGAGAAAAGATATGAGCCAGCCATTACAAAGAGCGGAAAACATATAAAAGTTTTGGCAAATATCACAGATGTTACCTCAGCACTAGAAGCCAAAGAAGCCGGATGCGAAGGAATAGGTTTACTTAGGACTGAATTTTTATTTCGGGAAACTAAGCCGACATTTGATGAGCAAGTAGAAGCTTATAGGTCCATATTTAGTCTTTTTGATGAGGTAACTGTGCGTACATTAGATGTTGGAGGAGATAAAAAATTACCATATTTGACCCTGCAGCATGAAGAAAATCCATTTTTGGGAGTGCGAGGAATACGCCTGTTTGAGACACATTTGGAGCTAATGGAAGAACAACTATTAGCCATTTTAAAAGCCAAGCAAAATGGGGAACTTAAGATCATGTTCCCTATGGTGGCAACAGTAGATGAGTTTAATTATGCTAAAAGCGTAGCTCATGCCTTGGCATCAAAGCATTCCGTGTCACTAGATGGTGTATCGTTTGGCATTATGGTAGAAGTGCCTTCGGTGTTATTTTTAATTGAAGAGTTCAATAAAGTTGTCGATTTTTACTCCATAGGTACAAATGACCTTACTCAATACCTATTTGCTATAGATAGAACACATGCTACGCTTACTGTAGATCCGCACTCAAATGTACTATATGATGCTATTAAATATATACAAGATAGGGCCACAAAACCCGTAAGTACTTGCGGTGAAATAGCTAGCAATTGTGATGCTATAGAGAAATTAGTGCAAATAGGGATAAACACACTCGGAGTAACACCGGCTATGATACCTACCATAAAAGCAAGGATAAGAGATGTTTAATTTTTTACAACGTATCGGCAAAGCCCTTATGACCCCGATTGCGGTTTTACCCGTAGCTGCTCTTTTGCTTCGTCTTGGTTTTGGAGATATATTTGACGGGAAGTTGGCCGTCATTATGAAAACAGCCGGAGAGAGTATATTCGGCAACCTTGATCTGCTTTTTGGAATAGGTATTGCTTATGGGTTGGCAAAAAACAATGACGGCACAGCTGCATTAAGCGGAGCCTTAGGAGTGTTGGTAGCCAAAGCAGTATATCTAGGAATCGATGAGAATCTAAAAATGGGAGTTTTTGTCGGTATTATTATGGGAGTTATAGCAGGACTTTTATATAACCGTTTTTATGATATTAAGCTGCCGGAATTTTTGGGCTTTTTTGGAGGCAAGAGATTTGTATCAATCGTCACAACTGTTAGCGCAATCATTATTGGTGTGCTTGCGGGGTATTTTTGGCATTTTGCACAAGGTGGTATAGATGCATTTTCGCATGCGATTATAGGGTTTGATGCGTTAGGTACTTTTATCTACGGTACTCTCAATCGTTTGCTTATTCCTTTGGGGCTTCATCATATTCTAAATAGCGTTTTTTGGTTTCAGCTAGGAGATTATATCTATATGAAAGACGGTATTGCTACTGTAGCAAATGGAGATCTGCATCGATTTTTTGCCGGAGACAAGAGTGCTGGGGTTTATATGTCAGGATTTTATGTCGTTATGATGTTCGGGCTTCCTGCTATGGCTTTAGCGATCTATCTGCGAACCCCGCAAGAATACCGCAAAAGAGCAGGGGCGATCCTGGCCGGTGTGGCATTTACATCATTTTTGACAGGGATCACTGAGCCTCTTGAATTTTTGTTTATCTTTGTAGCACCTACACTTTTCGTGCTGCATGCTTTGCTAACAGGACTCGCTCTAGCTACAGCGCAATTACTTGATATCCATGCAGGTTTTGGATTTTCAGCAGGGCTTATCGATTATATCATCAACTACAAGTTGGCTCAAAATCCGCTTCTTATATTACCGCTCGGAGTTGGTTTCGCGTTACTTTATTTTGTCCTTTCTTATTTCTTGTTAGGGTATTTGAAACCACAGTTATTTAGTGACAATGCATCTGATAATGTTCAGCAAAACAGTGCAAATCCAAATGCCGCCGCTTTTATAGAAGCGCTTGGAGGACGAGACAATATAGTAGAGACGAATGCTTGCATCACAAGGCTTAGGATGACACTAAAAGATAGCAGCCACATTGACAATACAGCATTTACTGCACTGGGAGCTAGCGGAGTTATTAAGCCGGACAATAAATCAATCCAGATAGTTTTGGGTACCAAAGCAGAAAAGATAGCCCAGGAGATCAGAGACTATTTAGACAAAAATACTCAAGTCTTATGATTTATTGACCATGTACTACTAGGTGGCTTTTAAAAAGTCTCGCAGTTATGGTTATGATAGAAAATAAAACGATAATTAATTTATACTATTGTAAAGATTTGATTATTAAACAATATATTGCAGACAATAGGTTTTATTTTTGTTATAATGTTCTTGTAAATAAACACAAAAAGGATTTACTATGACGTGTAATATTGGAAAAGTTGACAAAATAATACGATTGGTTCTCGGAGTGGTTATTATAAGTTTGGGTGTTATGTACAATAGTTGGTGGGGGGCTATAGGCCTTATCCTAATTATTACTGCTTTAGTAGGCTGGTGTGCGCTTTATGCAATTTTTGGTATCAATACCGGTTGTAAGGTAAAGTAAATGCAAGAATAATATTCAAAGGCTGGCACATGAAATATCTGCTATCTTTTATCTTTATTTTTACATCATTCCTTTATGGCGGTGAAGCTGATGATATCATCAAGGCTGTAGAAGATAATCTTCGTGGTGATTATATGTATGCCAAAATGCGCATGATCGTCACCGGACAACGCGGCGAGAGAGCCATTGAGATGGAAAGCTGGTCGCAAGGTGATACAAAAAGCTTCATAAAGATACTTTATCCTAAAAAAGATAGAGGCATAACATTTTTAAAACTAGATACTCAAATGTGGCAATATATTCCAAAAATCGAACGTACTATCAAGATTCCTCCATCAATGATGCTACAAAGCTGGATGGGAAGTGATTTTACTAATGACGATATGGTAAAAGAGAGTTCGATGATTAAGGACTACAACGCTAGAGTACTTGCAAAAACAGCTTCGCGTGCCACTATAGAACTTCTCCCTAAAGCCAATGCGGCCGTTGTCTGGGGCAAGATTATCGTCGATGTTGATATATCCAACAAGGTGCCAACAAAAGAGATCTACTATGACGACCAGATGCAAAAAGTACGCATAATGACTTTTAGCAACATACAACGTCACGGGAATCATACTCTTCCTATGGTAATGGAGCTCAAACCGCTTGATATAGAAAAAAAGAAAAATTCTACAAAAGTCATCTTTGAAAAAGTAAATTATGATACTCCTATCGATGCTTCTTACTTTAGTAAGAATGCGCTAAAGCGCTATTCAAACTAATGGCCGATGCTTTATAGTCTTGCAATTAAAAATATCCTAGCTTCAAAGAGCCGTACTCTGACTATATTTTTGCTCAGCATGTTCACAACAGCTTTTTTCATAGTTTACGTAGCATTCGTAAATGGATCACATGAACAGATGATCAAGAGCTCCGTGGAAATATATACAGGATATGCACACATCAATGCCAAAGGATACCAGGAAGAATCAGATTATGACCATCTCATTGAAGATGCCAAACAAATCGAAACATTTTTAAAGCAAAAGCCTTTCATTTCAAATTTTTCGCCTAGATTTGAAACCTATGCATTGCTCTCACAAAAAGAAAAGACAGTAGGAACTATGCTAACCGGCATAATCCCATCTAGGGAAAGTGGTTTGAGTTATCTAAAAAACTCCTTGGTTAAAGGCTCATATCTTGAGGATAATGATACTAGGGCTATTTATATAGGCAGCGATCTTGCCAAGCGTCTTTCTATAGATGTCGGAGATGAGATCGCTATGATCAGCTCTTCGCTTGATTATTCTACTGCGGCTGATCTTTTCAAGGTCAAAGGGATCTTTAAAACTGGACTTTTTGATTTTGATTCCAGCTCTGCTTTTGTCAATAAGACTTACTTGGATAGTGTCATGATGAGTGAAAATAAGGCAAGCTATTTTGTTTTACGCTTTATTGATAATAAAGCAACAGATAGTTATGCCAAAATACTGGGTGATAATTTACCGCAAGGCCATGAAGTACTAAGTTGGAAGATTCTCTTATTTGATCTGGTGCAGCTGATGCAGGTTGATTCTTTATTTAACTATATTTCTATCTCTGTGTTTTTTCTTGTTATCTTTTTTGTCATTATGATCTTTAATTATGTCAATATCTATTCTCGTGTACGCCAAATAGGACTCTTAAGAGCGTTGGGATTCACGCCAAAAGATATAAGAGTTTTATTGTTTAATGAATTATTGATTATCACACTAGTGAGTGTTTCTTTGGGTACAATCATTGGAGCGATAGCCACGTACTATCTTGAAATATATCCAATTACTATTTCAGGATTAGCTGAGACCTATAAAGAGTATGGCATCATTTACGATACCATACCTACACATTTCGATACATTTACGATCATTTGGAATGCTTTAAGTATCTTTGTATTAAATATTTCTTCCATATTCTATCCGATCTTCAAGATCAATAAACTCAGTGTCACAGAGGCAATGCGTTATGTATAAGATAGCATTTGATCTAGCATGGAAAAGTTTAATTAGACGCAAGACTCGTACTTTGATGGTGATCATGATGATAGCTTTGAGTTTAAGCGGTCTGCTTTTTTTGCAAGGGCTGTATGATGGAATGGTGTCGCATATGATCAATACCGCTATTAGAAGTGATTCCGGAGAAATTTCGCTTTATGCCAAGCAATATCGTTTAGAAAAAACTATAGATTATCATATAGATGATCCAATATCCATAAAAACATATCTTGATCGCTTCAAAGAGATTAATGCATATGCCATTCGTCTTTCTGGGGAAGGATTGGTTTCCACTGCGCATAAATCACTGGGAGCCACCTTAAAAGGTGTGAGGCTGGAAGATGAGAGAAGATTCGGGGACTTTGATACTTTTTTGTCTCAAGGAAAATTTGATTTTGGCCCAAAAAATCAAGAGGCGTTAATTGGCTTCAAGCTTGCCCAGAAACTCAAAGTCACTATAGGCAGCCGTCTTGTATTTACGGCCCAAGATGCGAGCGGTGAGATCAATGCGATCTCTTTTCGTATAAGCGGTATTGTTAAGAGCGGAAATTTAGCAGTGGATGAAGGATCTGTTTTTGTCTCCATGGAGACAATGGAGCGATTTTTAACTCTTCCAAACAGTGCTACGCAAATAGCACTTCGCATAAAGGACGAATCTTATATCAATAATATCCAATCAAAAATCCAAAAAAAATTTAATTTGCTAGATGTCCTGAGATGGGATGAACTTTATCCTCTATTGATAGAAATGCGCGACATGATGGATATCTTTAATTGGCTAAGTTATGCTATTGTTTTTGCTGTTGCAGCTCTTGGAATATTTGGTGTAATTTTGATGTCTATTTTGGAGCGGATGAGAGAATTCAGCATAATGATGGCTATTGGAACCCCGTATAAAAGTATTCGTTATCAAGTTGTCAGCGAAGCTTTTATTATGGCAATAATCGGATATATAATAGGTGCGCTTTTAGGATTGGGTTTTTTGGCGTACACCGCATCAAGCGGAATTGACCTGCGTTATTATCAAGCCGGGCTGGAGAGTTTTGGGTTAAATGCTATTTTGTATGCCGATATCCGTTATTATTACTTTCTTCAAGCCTTTAGTGCAGTCTTTTCCGCCACTTTCCTTTCTATTCTTTGGCCGCTGCATGTACTCAAAAAGATCAAACCTATAGAAATAATACAAGGAAAAATATTATGAAACTAACTCACATCTCTAAAATTTTCTTTCCCGATTCGCCAAAAGAGGTCAAAGCACTTGTGGATATTAATCTGACTTTTGAAGAAGGTGAGTTTACTACACTAAGCGGGGAATCAGGATCGGGCAAAACTACTCTATTAAATATCATCGGAGGGCTAGAGAGACCGACAAGCGGGAGTGTTTTTATTGATGAGTTGGAACTGACAAAACTTAGTGATGTGCAGATGGCAGACTACAGGCTGCACCATATCGGATTTGTTTTTCAGGCATATAATTTAATTTCTGTGCTTAGCGTGAGAGAAAATATAAGCTTCATTATGAAGCTTCTTCGCTTTGATGATACACAAATCAACAATCGTATAGATGAACTTGTCTCTATATTGCAGATAAAAGATATTTTAGATAAGTTGCCAGGGCAGATCAGCGGCGGTCAGCAACAGCGTGTTGCAGTCGCCAGGGCCGTGGCTTCCAGACCTAAACTCATTTTGGCAGACGAGCCTACAGCCAATCTGGATTCAAAAAACAGTGAAAGGCTTATGAAGATGCTCCGCACTCTCAATGAAAAAGAGCATGTCACTGTGATCTTTGCCTCTCATGACAGATATGTATTGGAACAATCAAGGCGGATTATTGTCTTAGAAGATGGAGCAGTCATTGAAGATCGTTAAAATATTACTTATTTTTACCATTGGTTCATTGGCATTTGAAAATGAATATAGCATTGAAAATACCAATTTTACACTTTCGCTAGTTCCATATTCTACAGATGAAAGAATTTTTTATAACTACAACAGGTTGAGGCTTGATTATACACTTAAAGAAGAAAATTGGTATATCAATTTCATAGGAGATATTGACAATTATTATGGGAAAGAGTATGTACAAAGCGATGAGTATCTCTTTTCGCGCATGATCAAAGCAGATACTCCGTTTGATATAGAGACTCATGCTCGTCATTATGACGGAGGAGAATTGTTTGGACGTGTTCATCGCTTGAATATCGGTTATAATGATGAAACACATCGCCTTGTCTTTGGTCTTCAAAAGATTACTATGGGGGTAGGGCGTATATGGACTCCAACTGATCTTTTTAATCCGCGTAATCCATTAGCACTTGAACCTGACCAGATTTTTGGAGCTTATGCGCTTTCTTATACTTATGCATTTGATAAAACTACTGAGATGATGGCGGTAGTCAGCCAACGGCATGATAAAAGCTACAAATATGCAGGCAGATTAAAGGGTTATGTAGGTTTTGCAGACATCGCATTGGATTTTCTACATAGCAATGATGCACAGATGATTGGTTATGAGATTGAAGGCGATCTTTTTGATACAGGCATAGAGTGGCGAAGCGAAGGAGGGTATTTTAAAGATAAAATATTGCACAAATCATTCTTTGAAGGTATTGTTGGTGTGGATTATGGGTTTCAAAATGGAGTTACTGCAGCGCTAGAGTGGCTTCATACCTCCAATACTTATTCAGCTTTGGAAGTTTTGAATATGCAAAACTCAACACTCTCTGGCAACCGATTTATATCTTCGGATTATATTGGTTCTTCTTTGAACTATGATTTTACTTTGATGCTTCAAGGATCTGCTAGCGCAATATACAGTCTAGATGATAATAGCCTGTTCGCATCGCCTGTCCTTGTTTACAGCTTGGATGATGAGACCACCGTCTCCTTGGGTGCTTTGCTTTATATTGGAGACAATCAAAGTGAGTTTGGCAGTTTTGAGCATCGTTATTATCTGAGACTAAAGAAAACATTTTAGTCATTTAATATGTACAAAAATAGATATAATTGCATATGCTAAAATACATAGATGGTTACAATACTCAGATAAAATCTCAGGTGCAAGCATTGATTGATCAAAACAAACTCGGGGAATACATACTTTCCAAATATCCCAAAATTCATTCATATACTACAGATAAAAGTCTTTATGAGTATGTAACGGGACTCAAAAATATCCATATGAAAAGTTCTCCACCGATCGCTAAAGTGCTTTATGATGCCAAGATACGAGATCTTAAATCAGCACTGGGGATTCATACCTTTATCTCTCGTGTACAAGGCGGCAAGCTTAAAGCCAAAAATGAGATTCGTATATCGCATGTTTTTAAAAAATCTCCGGAACCATTTTTGCGTATGATAGCTGCTCACGAACTGGCACACCTAAAAGAAAAAGAACATGACAAGGCATTTTATAAATTATGTACTCATATTGAGCCATCGTATCATCAACTTGAGTTTGATGTGAGACTTTTTTTGATATACAAAGAAATTTTTGGGGAGATTTACTGTTCATGACTACTGTAATTATGCTTTTTATTCTACCTATCGGTATCGTGATATATTTTTGGGACAAAAAAAATTATCGGGAGGCTTTGGAGCTTTTTGAAAGCTATATTCTCAAAGTCAAACATTCCGGCCTTTTGGAGGATGAAATGTTAAAAAAAATAGAAATGATGTTTGATAAAAACGATTACGAAATCATCAGACACGGCAATGAACATTTTATCGCAGAAAAGAGACATTTTAATATCGGGACACTGCTCATTATGTTCGGGTTGATGAATGTCATTGGCTTAGCTTTATATCTTGTTTTTTATAGTTTCATATTGAAACCAAGACGACTTTTGGTCGATCTGAAATCTGACAATGTGCTAAAAGCTTTGTAAATATTTATTTTTTTGCTACCCATTTATCATCTACTTTTTCGTATTTGTGCTTCACTGCTGCCCATGCCACCTTGTGTGCCGTCTCTTCTAGGGTATCATTGTCTTGGCGTTTTTTGGGATCTGCATATTGATGCCAAGCATGATTGAATGCTTCTTTGTAAATATCCTGCGCATGGCTAGAAAGTACATTAGTTACATTGAAGGGTAGATCTTTATTGGTTTTATAGGGCATTACACGACTCCTTAATGTAAACTCGAAACATAAGCCTAAAGGCTATTATAATTGTACCATTTAATGTTAACAAACAAATATTCTTATGATTATGCTTAAATAATCAGTAATTTTTTTGATTATATTTGGGCTTTACATCCAAACTTAATATGAAGTTTAATATAATCAGAATATGAATGAAAAATATCTTGTTTTAGAAACATATCGTGACCATATCAAGTTAGTTTCCAAAGATCAGTGGGCCCTTCAAACTATACGTGAGATAGAGAATATACTGCATGGTATACCTTACGATAAAAAAATTATTTGGGACGTTTCAGGGGTGAGTGAATTTGATAGTGCCGGTATTCTTCTATTTATAGAGTATCTTAATTATTTTGAGGCACAAACAAAAGTCAAAGTTGCAGGATATACCTCCAAACAAAAAGAGATGTATGATCTGCTTAAAAAACAACATAAGTCAAAAAAGACGATTCATTTGGACAAAGAAAGCTTTCTAGAGAGAATCGGCAAAAAAACTATTCATATTTATGATGAATTTAAAGAAATGCTACGCTTTATGGGAGAGCTTTTTGTCAATCTGTTTTATACACTTTTGCACCCAAAAGAATTTCGTTTCAAAGAGATGGTTTATCATATCTATCATTCCGGATTTAGTGCGCTTATGATTGTTGCAGTCACTGCATTTTTGGTTGGTATGGTTATAGCATATCAAGGCTCAGTGCAATTGGCAAAGTTTGGAGCCGACATATTCATAGTTGATACGGTTGGTATCTCAATGGTAAGAGAGCTAGGTCCTATGATAACAGCCATCGTTATAGCAGGACGAAGCGGTTCTGCCTATACGGCTGAGATAGGCGCAATGAAGATCACAGAAGAGATCTCAGCGATGCGAACAATGGGGTTCGATCCTTACTCTTTTTTGGTATTGCCTCGTGTTATTGCTTTGATGATAGCATTGCCGCTGCTTATATTTTTTGCAGACATCGTGGGGATATTTGGCGGGATGTTTGCTTCTAGAATGCAGCTGGGTATCTCTATTGAACAGTTTGTAAACAGGCTTTATGAAGTACTTGAAGTCAAACATTATATTTTAGGAATGATCAAAGGGCCGGTGTTTGCATTTCTTATTGCGGCGGTAGGATGTTTTAGAGGATTTCAGGTTTCTCAAAATACAGAAAGCATAGGATTGCATACGACTCAAAGCGTAGTCAATTCGATTTTTCTTGTGATCGCTTTTGATGCCCTTTTCTCTGTAATGTATACGGAGCTTGATCTATGAGTGTCATAGAAGCAAAAGATATAGTGACAAAATTTGATACGCGAACCATTCATGATCATGTAAACTTTTCTGTCAACGAAAACGAGATATATGCAATTATCGGAGAAAGCGGCTCAGGCAAATCGGTACTAATGAGAGAGATGATCATGCTTGCCAATCCTACAGCAGGGCATATAAATATTCTAGGTGAAAATTTAGAACACATTAGCCCGCGCAAAGCACAGGAGTTACGTAGAAAATGGGGAGTGCTTTTTCAATTTGGTGCACTTTTTTCTTCCTTGACGATCGCAGAAAATATAGAATTGCAACTCAAAGAATATACAAATATCTCAAAAAAAATGAGAGATAAATTGATATATTCTAAATTAGAATTAGTAGGATTAGAATCTTATACAGGAAAGCTGTATCCATCAGAGCTTAGTGGCGGAATGATCAAAAGAGCAGCTTTGGCTCGCGCTTTGGCGATGGATCCAAAATTACTTTTTCTTGATGAGCCTACTTCTGGATTGGATCCCATAGGGGCACGTAATTTTGATCAGCTTATTGTAAATTTGCGTGACTTACTAGGGATCACCGTGGTGATGATCACACATGATCTAGATAGTATGTTCAGTATAGTAGATAGGATGGCGGTCCTAGCAGACAAACATGTAGTTGCAGAAGGAACGTTAGAAAATGTGTTACAATCACAACATCCTTTTGTGGAAGCATTTTTCAAAAATGAATATACTAAGCAAAGATTTAAGGACAAGATTAAAGATGTATAATAGAATCAACTATACAGTAGTAGGCATTTTTGTATTACTCTTTGGCATAGGTATGGCATGGTTTGCTTTTTGGCTAGCTAAGTATGGCATGCAAGATAAGTATGATATTTACAGAATAGAGATAAAAGAATCTGTCACAGGACTCTCCGAAGATGCAGCAGTTAGATTGCGAGGTGTAAATATAGGAAGAGTAAAACAGATAAGAATCAATCCAAAAAATGTAGAAGTTGTTGAGATTTTGTTAGAGATCAAAAAAGGAACAGTTATAAAAGAAGATATGACAGCTCATACACAAATGTTCGGTGTGACCGGACTTTTGTCTATAGAGATCGATGGCGGAACAAATAGTGCAAAAACATTACAGCCAACAGCCACATATATTCCAACCATCAAAACCCGCGCCTCATATATCTCAAAACTAAATGAAGAGGTTGAAAAGGTAAGCGCACTGCTAGATCGTAGCAAAAAGCTTCTTTCAGACAAAAATATACAAAATTTTGAAAAAACACTGGAAAATTTAGAAAAGATCACATCTAGAGGTGAAGAGCTGGAAAGTAAAGCGATCAATTCTTTAAATAAAATAGACGGTGCCTTAGGAGATTTAACGCTTTCTATGGAAAAAACATCTGATAACCTTAATAGAGTTACCTTGAAAGTAGAAAATGGTCTGGATAGAGGAGATTATAATCTTAGAAATATTCTTGAGCCGATGACAACTGATCTGCAAGAACTCTCAAATCAGATTGATGATCTAGCCGGAGAGCTTAAACAAAGTCCAAGCGATCTTCTCTTTAAATCTAGACAACCCGTGAAAGGACCTGGCGAATGAAATATATTATATGGATAGCAATATTTTTATTCCTGCAAGGATGCAGTGTAAAACAATCACCTATAAAAATATTTACTCTTCATGGTGATACAACTCAAAAAGCCTATAGCTACAAATTTAAAGATGAAACAATAAAAGTTGCATATCCCCAGGGTCTAAAAGAAAAGATAGGTCGAAATATGCAATTTTCATATAGCGATATTGAGCATGGAAGTTATCAAAATTCTCAGTGGTCCAATACCATAGGACAACTACTGCAAGGTACCTTTATCCAAACACTACAGAAGAGCGAACTTTTTAGAGGAGTCTTTTCTTATACTTCTACTGCACAAGCGGATTATAGGTTAGAAAGTACGATTTTTGATTTTTCTCATAGAGTCAGAGGCAATACTTCGTATGCTATGGTCTCGATACAATTTGCTCTAATTGATGCAGATAGTGGGAAAATGGTCAAAAGTAAGCTTTTTAGCTATGCTATGCCAACAGCGACAACAAATGCAAAAGGATATGTTGACGCTACAAATATGGCAATAAATATGCTAGGCAAGGATTTGATAGCCTGGCTTGGGATGTAGCATCCTACGGTTTATGTAGAAGCAAGAGTGAATTTATTTTTTAGCATTCTAATTAGCGATTTCTCATATCTATTTTTCGGCAATCTCCACAACTTCTATCACCACAAAAACCAAAACCCATATGTTTCTACTAAGTATTTTTTATATTTTTTTATATTTTTTTGTTATACATGATGTATAATATCATTAGTGATACACATAGTATATACTTCTAGCACCCATGTGTATTACTTAGGAAGTAAATGAAAGACAGGTCATGATTTAATATAAACATCGGTAATATGCAAATATAAAAGGAGCATATGGTGGAAAACAATAAGGCAAGAAGAGATTTCTTAAAATATATAGGTGCATTAGGAATAATGACTTTTTATAGTGTGCCGTTGCATGCAAAGACGACAAAAGCGGTCGTAAACTATCAACCTATGCCAAATGACGACAATAAATGTGATATGTGTATGCACTTTCTTCCTGAGACAAATGAATGCAAAATTATTGAAGGAAAAATTGATCCAAACGGTTGGTGTAAATTTTTCTATAAAAATCCAAATTCTAAACCAACGTAGAAAGTAGTCAGCCATCTTAATTATTTTTTATTATGTTATATCATAATATATAGTTTTGATGTATAATAACATTAGAGATGCACGTAATACACTTCTAGTATCATATGTATTTACTTAGGATGCAAACCAAGATAGGTCTTTATTTAATATAGACATGAGAATATGTAAATATTTAAAGGAGCATATTATGGAAAATGTAATATCAAGAAGAGATTTTGTAAGATATATGAGTATACTCGGAATAACGGCTTTTTACAGTGTTCCTTTGCATGCAAAGACGTCAAAAGCGATCGTTAAGTATCAGCTTACACCAAATAAAAATGGTGATAAATGTGAGACTTGTATGCATTTTATACCGGAGGCAAAAGAGTGCAAAATTGTTGAAGGACCAATTGATCCAAATGGTTGGTGTGTTAATTACTTTAAAACCCCAGTTGTTGAGAAAACTTAAAACATCAACATATCTTCTTTTCCATTCAGATAGCACGGAGAAGAAGTGTGCTCACAGCTACATAGCGCATGAAGTTATAACTATCATAATCTAAAATTTGCTTTTTATCTTTATTGTTTCACATTGTTACACTACTATTTGTGATAAATTCTATGAGTAATGTTTTCACAAAGTAATTTAATCATCTTTTAGATAATATACATGCATAGTAGAAAAGGATTCTCACCATCTAAAAGGGGTTTAATATGACGCATATTGTGACCGAACATCCCTATTTCGGGATATTTGTCTTATTTGTTTTAACATTTGTTGCTTTTTCGGCGACACTTAATTTGCAACGCTTTATAAGTAGAAAGCTAGCTCGTCTTGACACTGAAAAGCTAAAAATGTCTATCTATGAATGTGGTCCAGAGGTAACAAAACAACCAAATACAATATCGGTACAGTTTTATCTGATAGCACTTTTGTTTATTTTGTTTGATGTAGAGATTATCTTTATGTTCCCTTGGGCAGTAGACTTCAAAGCACTTGGATGGTTTGGATTAGTGGAGATGATACTATTTATCTTGCTATTAGCTATCGGGTTTTTATATGCATGGAAGAAAGGAGCACTTGAATGGCACAGCATCAAGTAAATTACGCATCGGCTGCAGGATTGCCTGTAGCATTAACATCAGTTGACAAGCTTGTTAACTGGGGAAGATCAAATTCGCTTTGGCCTTTGACTTACGGTTTGGCTTGTTGTGCTATAGAAATGATGGCAAGCGGAGCTGCTAGATTTGACTTTGACCGTTTTGGTACGATTTTTAGAGCAAGTCCAAGACAAGCGGATGTCATGATACTAGCAGGAACATTATCTAAAAAACACGCAGAGTTCACTAGAAGACTTTATGACCAAATGGCAGAGCCAAAATGGGTTGTTTCTATGGGAAGCTGTGCAAATACAGGCGGAATGTTTAATACTTATGCGACAGTTCAAGGTGTTGACCGTATAGTGCCTGTAGATATCTATCTGCCTGGATGTGCACCTCGTCCTGAAACGCTCCAATATGCAATTATGATGCTCCAAAAGAAAATCAGAAGAGAATCTGCTAACATGAATAAAAATACTAAGCAAAGGTTGGTGTAATGAGAAAATACACTCCAAAAGATAATGTACAAGGTAAAGCTTACTACACAGATAGATTCTGGGTCGCTCCTAGGATCCCTAGATCAGATGTAGAAGAAGGCAGTCATTTTGCGACAGTAGTATCAGCGCTCAAAAAATTTGCTAAAGAGTCATATACAGAAGTGGGACAACTCATTATATATATTAAACCAACAGATAATATCTCTGTTTTATCTTTATTAAAAGAAAAATGCGGGTATACCCAATGTTCTGAACTTAGTGCAGTAGATTATTTGGCTCGCGCGGGAGAGTTTGAAATCTTTTATCAAATGCTAAATGTCACTGAAGCTGCGAGAGTTCGTGTGGTTTGTCGAATCAAGCAAGGCGAAGCAATAGAGAGTATCGTACCGTTATTTAAGATGGCAAATTTTGCAGAACGTGAGATGTTTGATATGTTTGGAATTGTTTCAAATAATCATCCATACCTCAAACGTATCTTAATGCCAGAGGATTGGTCAGGACATCCATTGCTTAAAACATATCCTTTACAAGGAGATGAAGCAGCATCATGGTATGAAGTGGACAAAATTTTTGGTAAAGAATATAGAGATATCATAGGGCCTGAAAATAGAGACCCTGCTAAAATTGATAGATATGATACAAAACGTTTCTCAAGAGTGGGCTATGAAGTGCCGTTTGGCGCAGATATATCTGAAGGTGAAAAAGAAAATCCTATCGAATACAGTAAAACAATAATGGCAAATTATCAAAAATCATCTAAACAGCTCAAAGAAAGAAGATAGGGGCAAAGAATGCAAGTAACCAATAAATTAACACCGTTTTTTGAAAATCTAAACTTTGAACGCAGCGATAACATGATGGTCATAAACTTTGGACCACAACATCCGTCTGCTCACGGACAGCTTAGACTTGTTCTTGAGCTGGACGGCGAGCTGGTCACAAAAGCTTATCCAGATATCGGTTATCTACACCGCGGGATAGAAAAAATGGCAGAAAACATGACATATAATGAGTTTTTGCCTACTACAGACAGGCTTGATTATATAGCATCAACAGCCAATAACTATGCATACGCTCACGCAGTAGAAAAATTGCTCGGCATCGAAGCTCCTAGAAGAGCGCAAGTGATTCGTACTATGCTATTAGAGCTTAATCGTATCATTTCGCATCTGTTTTTCTTGGCAACTCACGCACTTGACGTCGGAGCAATGTCAGTTTTTCTTTATGCATTTAGAGAGAGAGAATTTGCAATGGATCTCATGGAAGATTATTGCGGAGCTAGACTTACTCATTCTGCTGTTCGTATCGGCGGAGTTCCTTTGGATTTGCCAAAAGGTTGGCTTGAGAATTTAGAAAAATTCTTAGATGCACTTCCTGCAAATATTGCACTTTATGAGGGCTTATTGACAGAAAATAGAATCTGGAAAATGCGACTTGAAGATGTGGGTGTGATTTCAGGAGATGATGCTCTTAACTGGGGATGTACGGGAGTTATGCTAAGAGGTTCTGGAGTCAAATATGATATCAGAAAGGAAGAGCCTTATGAACTTTATGGCGAACTTGAGTTTGATATACCAGTGAGTGATAGATGTGATAGTTATGGAAGATATCGTTTGTATATGGAAGAAATGAAACAATCTATTAAAATAATTAAACAGCTTATTCCTATGTATGGTGATACACAGCCGCAGCTCATGGCTCATGCACCACAATATATCTCAGCACCAAAAGAAGAGATAATGACACAAAACTATGCTCTTATGCAACATTTTGTGCTTGTTACCCAAGGTATGAGACCACCGGTAGGTGAGGTATATGTACCAACAGAATCACCAAAAGGTGAACTTGGATTTTATATTAAAAGTGAGGGCGAACCATATGCTTATCGCTTGAAATGTAGAGCACCGAGTTTCTTTCATGCTGGACTTTTGCAAAAATTGCTTGTAGGAACGTATATAGCTGACGTAGTAACCATTATAGGTAGTACAAACATCGTTTTCGGTGAAGTTGACAGATAAGGAGAGTGCATGAAAAGATATGATTTAAGACATCTTCATGATGATTTTTATGGAAGAATGATTGAAATTATCAAGAGTAATCTCTCAATTGATGAAGTAGGTATTTTTCTATTTGAAGTTGGTGATTTTAGTAGTGTTCAAAAGAGCGCTGACATGATCAAAGAAGCTGGATATGAACTCATGAATTCTATTAAATTTAATGAAGTTGATTGGACTATAGTAGTCAAGAAAAAAGGCAACTAATGGCCGGGGTACTTTTCTCAACATGGCGAGGTGAACTCATTGACAATCGCAATAAAGCGATCGATGAGCGAACGCCTAGCGCATTTGCTTTGCCAGAGAATTATACTGCCAATAAAGCTTCCAAGGCTTTTATTGGCTGGGATGGCGTAGCTCTTTTTGACAGTGATATAGATGTAGTAAAACTTGCCACGCAATATGCTGCGCAATATCAAGTTTATTCTGAGGCATGCGGCAGATGTGCCCCTGGTAGATGGGGTGGACGGATATTGTATGATCTGCTTGATAAGATAGCTAGAGGGGAAGGCTCACATAGCGATATAGATCACCTAAAAGAAGTAAGCGAAACTATGATGCTTACATCCAAATGCGAGATCGGACGTACAGTACCAAAGCCTATATTAGATCTTATAGAGCATTTTAGCGATGAATTTAACGATTTGATCGACAATCAAAAACCATCAAAACACTATAATATTGAAGTGAACTATATAGCCAAAGTAACAGCACCGTGCAGCGATATGTGTCCAGCTCATGTCGATATACCTGCTTATATTGAAGGAGTACGGGATATGCAGTTTAGTGATTCATTATCTGCTACCCGTCAAACTATGCCGCTAGCACATACTTGCGGCCGAGTATGTCCTCATCCGTGCGAAGATGCGTGTAGAAGGGTCAATCTTGATAGCCCAGTTTCTATAATGGAGTTAAAAAGGCTTGGAGCTGATTATGAGACTGATCATGCTCTTCCTTGGCAGCATCCATATGAGCCAAAACCGCTTCGTAATGATGGTAAAAAAGTAGCTATTATAGGTGCTGGACCAGCCGGACTTACTGCAGCATATTATCTAGCATTAGAGGGCATAAAAGTAGATATCTTTGAAGAGCTTCCGATTCTTGGAGGTGAAGTGGCAGTGGGCGTACCGCAATATCGTATGCCGATTGAGAAATATAACAAAGATATAGAACTCGTCACATCTATGGAAGCAGTAACTGTTTATGCTAATCATAGAGTAGATGCTGCTAGGCTAAAAGAGATAGATGCAGAGTATGATGCTACATTGCTAGCTTTTGGTACAAGATTATCCAAAAAAGTAGGTGCTGAAAACGAAAAGCTTGACATGGAAGGCTATTGGGGTGCGATATCTATGCTTGACAAGGTAAACTTGTGGCATAAATATCGCATAGGTAGCCCAGCCGAGGAAGATCTCAAAGACAAAGTGGTAGTTTGTGTAGGCGGTGGATTTACATCTATGGACGTAGTGCGCTGCTCTATACGAGAAGGTGCAAAAAAAGTTATTATGCTTTATCGCCGTGATGAAAAAACCATTATCAATAATACAACATATGAAGAGTATCATGAAGCGGTTGAAGAGGGAGTTGAATTTATATTTCACTCTGCTGTTGAGAGAATATACGATGAAAACGGAAAGATAACAAAACTGCTTGTCAATCGTTTTGAATTGGTACCAGATCCAAATGGCGGCAGAGCTCAACTAGTCAAAATTGAAGACGGGGATTTTGAAATAGAATGCGATTATCTAATCCCTGCGGTTTCTCAAGCAGCAGATTTGCAGTTATTGCCTGCTGAATGGGAGCTTGCAATGACTTCTTGGGGTACGCTTTTAACCAACGGCAAAGATTATATGACTTCGCGAGAAGGACTTTTTGCGGCCGGAGATTGTGAATATGGCCCAATGACCATAGTCAACGCAGTTGGACAAGCAAAAAGAGCAGCTTCTGTTATGGTTAGATATCTTGATACAGGAAAAATCAGTTTGAGCGATGATGAGATCATGGAAGACCATCTCAAAAAACTCAAAGTATATGATAAAAAAGAAAAAGTATCAGGCTGGATGCCGGGAATTGCTAGAGAAAATAGTGAAAAACTCGGTGTTGAAGAAAGAAAATATAATAACAAAGAGGTAAATTTAGGCTTCACAGGCGAAGAAGCTATCAAGGAAGCTGAGCGCTGTATGCGGTGCTATTATATCTCGATGGTGGCGGTGTAATCATGGATATTAGAGAAAATAGATCACAAAAAATTAGCGTTACAATTGACGGCAAGGTTTGTGAAGCTACAACAGATGATACAATTTTGAGAATTGCAAGAAAAAACGGCATATATATACCTACAATGTGCTATTTGTCTAAAGTAGAGCCTATAGCATCGTGTCGTATGTGTGTTGTAGAAGTCGAAGGTGTAGAAGGTGCCATTCTTTCTTGTCAAGCTAGAGCGACAGACGGAGCAGTGATAACGACCAAAAGCGATCATCTTCATAAGCAACGACAAAATATTATGAAGCTTTACAATGTAAATCATCCTCTTGAGTGCGGAGTTTGTGATAAGAGCGGAGAGTGTGATCTTCAAAATAAAACACTAGAATTTGGCGTAAATACTCAAAGCTTTACAGCTAAAGATATGTCAAGACCAGTTGAAAATTGGGGATTTGTCTCTTATGATCCTGCACTTTGTATTATGTGTGAAAAATGTGTCAGAGTTGCTAACGAGATTACCGGAAATGAAGCCTTACAAATAAGTGCAGGCGGATACAAATCAACTATTGTAAATATAAAAAAAGACTTTAATGATGCATCATTAGGCGAATCAGCTGCCGTATGTCCTGTAGGAGCATTGGTAAGCACTGATTTTAAATATAGATCAAATTCGTGGGAATTAAATAAAATACCTGCAACTTGTGCTCATTGCAGCAGCGGATGTTCGCTTTATTATGAAGTCAAAAATGACAAAATTTATAGAGTTACAAATGATTTTGAATTTAGATCATTATGTGGAACCGGAAGATTTGGCTATGATTTTGCCAATGAAAATGTCAGCAAAGATAATGAAGCATTCCATAAGGCCATAACGGCATTTGGAGAAGCAGATACAATAAGATTTTCAAGTCATATTACAAATGAAGAGGCTTTGATACTGCAAAAGCTAAAAGAGAAATATAATTATCGTTTGGTTTGCGATGAAGCATACGGATATCAACAATTTCTAAAAGCTTTCGGAAATGTAAGCGGTGAAAGTTTATATAGTGCCAACTTGGAGAGTTTGAGCAATTCAAAAGGTATCATTATATTAGGCAGCCGCATAAATGATGATAACCCAATGGTTAAATATCATACTACAATGGCGAGTAAAAGAAATCGTGCCAGAGTAGTATATATGCATCCGATCGAAGATAGCAATATTGGCAATATTGTAACTCAATTTATTAAATATGAAGTCGGAAGCGAAGAGGGTGCAGCTGCCCTTTTGGCAAACACTTTACTACAAGACAAAGAGTTACCTCAAAGTCTTAGAGACTTTTTGAATGATTTGGATATCGGCAATATTAGTGCTGAGAGCAATATTGGTGAAGAAGAGCTAACTGAGCTGGTGCAGTCTTTGGATAAAAAAACAAGATTTACACTTGTGGTAGGAAGTGATCTATATAATCACCCAAGAGCTGCGCAAATCGCAAAACTGATAGGCGCTATTCAAAAATACAGTGATTTTGATGTGCTTTTGGTACCGCCTTTTACAAATGCACTCGGAGTTGCACTTATTTGTACGCTCGATGAGAATGCAGGCAGTTATACCATAGGCTATAATGCCGTTGGCGATTTTGAATTGAGTTGTTTGGGAGAAGGCGATTTGGATATGCCTGCACTGAATCAACAAGAAGGGACATTGACTACTATTGACAAAAGAGTTGTGCCTACCAATGTAGCTTTGTCGTATGGCGGATATGTATTAAATGATATAGCTAATGCTTTGGGCTTAGAGGCAGTATATACGATAGACTATACATCTATGCTGCCTAGCAAAGCAGGCTTTAAAGCTATGGCTTTTGATGAATTGCCTTTTGGTTTTGATATTTCAGGGGTAGAGCACCGTGGTTATCTTTTGACATCTAAGCCTGTAAAAAGTGTAGAAGTATTTGAAGAGATAAATGAAATTCCTGCGTATGACGGTGCAATTATTTATAGATGCAATCTGAATGGTCAATGTAGTATATTGACAAATCGTTCAAAAGCATTACAACAAGATGAGATTTGTCTCAAAGGCTCAGCACAATTTGCTATTGTATCAAAAATTACTGACGGGGATGAGGTAGAATATATAGTCGACGGTATTAGATATAAGCGTATATTTAAACTTGACTCATCGTTGAAAGGTACTATAGCGCTACATCAAAACTATGACATGGGGCTAAGTAGTACTTTGGTGTCTTCTTATAGATTTAGTCATTTGACTTTGGAGCAATAAAATGGGTGATACGATGAATGATAATGAAATAACATTAAAAATAGATGGAAAAACTTGCAAAGCCAAGGAAGGGGAATATATTCTCAATGTAGCCAGAGCAAACGGTATATTTATACCGGCAATTTGCTATCTGACTCGATGTTCTCCTACACTAGCATGTCGTATATGTTTAGTAGAAGCTGACGGCAAAAGAGTATACTCTTGCAATACAAAAGCCAAAGATGGGATGGAAGTAACAGTAACCAACCAAGAGATCCTCGAAGAGCGTCGAGCTATCATGGAAGTTTATGATGTTAATCATCCATTGCAATGTGGCGTATGTGATCAAAGCGGGTCTTGTGAATTGCAAAATTATACACTTGAACTAGGAGTTGATTCACAATCATATATGATTGCAGACTCAAAAAGAGAAACAGCAAATTGGAGCAGTGTACTGCATTATGATGCCAGCTTGTGTATCGTTTGCGAGAGATGTGTGACAATATGTAAAGATATGATGGGGGATAATGCACTTGGCACAAGCCCAAGAGGCGGAAGCGAGCTTAATAAAGAGCTCAAAGAGAGTATGCCAAAAGATGCTTATGCAATGTGGAATAAACTGCAAAAATCTATTATCGCACCAAGCAACGATACTGGTTCGACCAATTGCAGCGATTGTGGAGAATGTATAGCCGTATGTCCGGTAGGTGCATTGGTAAGCAGAGATTTTGTATATACAAGTAATGCATGGGAACTTCAAAAAACACCTGCAACTTGTGCTCATTGCAGCAGCGGATGTCAAATATATTATGAAACCAAACCGACTTCTGTCTCCGATAGAGGAGAGAAGATCTATCGTGTCACAAATGAGTGGAACTATGTTTCATTATGCGGAGCAGGAAGATTTGGTTATGATTTTGAAAACAGAGCAGCTGCCAAAAACGAAGAGTTATTTGCAAATGCCATTGATGCTTTCAAGCAAGCCAAAGCCATCAGATTTAATTCTATTATAACAAATGAAGAAGCTCTTATGCTTCAAACTTTGAAAGAAAAACTTGGTATTAAGCTTATCAATAATGAAGCGAAAGCTTTTCAAGAATTCTTAAATAGCTATAGTGCAGCTAGTGGCAAAACTCTTTGGAATGGGGATTGCAAAGAGATGATGAAGAATAGTGATTTTATCATTAGTGTCGGTTCTGCTTTGCGCCATGATAATCCCAATGTTAGATATGTTTTTAACAATATACAAAAGATGAATAAAGGTGCCGGACTCTACTTCCATCCGGTAGGTGATAGCTTAATTGCCGGCTTGGGTAAAAATGTAGCTTGTATAGAACATAAAGTTAACCGAGAAGAAGCAATATTATATTGGATACTAGATAAGTTTGCCAATAGAGATAAGCTGCCGTCTGAGATTAATGATTACTTGGCTAGTTTGCATACTAAAACTACCAAAACGGTTAGTGAAACCGTGATGGAAGATATCAAAGAGACTGTTGTAGATGAGACAACCGGCGAGAGCAAAGAAATTGTCAAAAAAGTACCAAAAACTATCCAAAAAGAGATAGAAGTAGATAGCAGCTCCTTGTTAGATGCATTTGACGCTCCGGCTGATTTTGTAGATACTTTAGAGAAGTTTTTGGGTAAAAAAGAGAGTTTTGCTTTGGTTATAGGCGAAGATCTATATTTCCATCCGCAAACTGATAACTTAGCAAAATTGGTAGCATTAATAGAGAGCACTACAGACTTTGAAGTTGCCATAATCCCTCCGAAAACAAACTCACTAGGTGTTGCTCTTATTTGTGATCTTGATGCTGATGCTGAGGGATATACCATAGGATACAATGAGTCTGGAGATTTTAGATTAAGTGCTTTGGGTGATGGGGACTTGGATATGCCTGCACTTAATCAACAAGAAGGCACACTGACAAATATGCATAAACGCGTAGTGCCTACAAATGCCGCACTCTCTTATAATGGATACGAGCTAAATGACATTATGAATGCCCTTGGACTTGGTAGGAGATTGACTGTCGATTGGACAAAAGAGTTGCCTACCCAAAAAGGCTTTCAAGCTGTAGAGTTCGATACGTTGCCAAACGGATATACAAATGACGGTGTTGAGCATCGAGGATATATGCTTGAAGTTCAAAAAACAAAGGCTACTGCTTCGATCCCAGCCAAATTCACCGTAAACGATATGAGCGGCCAGATTGCTTATAGGTGTAATCCTCAACGCCAATTTAATGAATTTACAGCTAAAGCGCATCAAATTTTTGAGCCGTTTGCTTTGTATGTAAGTCCTGCAAAAGCCGAAACTCTTGGCGGAAAAGTAGCATTTGATATTAACGGCAGGGAGCTTGTGTTGGATGTTATGATTGATGAGAAAATGAGCGGTGAGATAGTCAAATTGCCAGACTTCAAACACTCTAGCGAGATTTATGCCTTTTTCGGCAAAAATCGATTTAAACCAATAACTCTAAGGAAGGTATAAAGATGGATGCATTAGTTATAGGAACTATCATCAAGGTAGTTTTGGTATTACTTGTAGTTTCAGCACTTGCTGGCTTTGGTACATATATCGAAAGAAAGGTTTTGGCATTTATGCAAAGACGACTAGGGCCTGCTCACGTAGGTCCTTTTGGATTATTGCAAATTGCTGCTGATGGTATTAAACTATTTACAAAAGAGGATATTATCCCTCAACACGCCAATAAATTTATCTTCAGTTTAGCTCCGGTTATCACTGCTGCTACTGCATTTATAGCATTATCGGCTGTCCCATTGTTTCCGACATTTGTTATTCCAGAATCATTGCCTCTTATCGGTGGTGCTATAGTACCATCGGTTATAGCTGATGTCAATATCGGTATTTTGTTTGTACTTGGTATGATGGCAGCAGGTCTATATGGACCATTGTTAGCCGGTATGGCACAAGCTAATAAATGGGGTATCTTGGGATCTGCTAGAACAGCAGTACAATTTTTGAGTTATGAGGTCGTAACGGGCCTTTCTGTGCTTGCTCCAATAATGGTGGTTGGTTCATTGTCATTGCTAGATTTTAATAATGCACAAACTAGCGGTGTGGGCTCTTGGTTGATTTGGCAACAACCGATCGCATTTATACTATTTTTGATAGCCGGTTTTGCCGAAACGAACAGAACACCATTTGACCTATTAGAGCATGAAGCAGAGATTATCTCAGGGTATGTTACAGAGTATAGCGGTCTTAGATGGGGTATGTTCTTTATTGGTGAATACTCTAATATGTTTACTATCAGTATCATAGCTGCAGTTATATTTTGTGGCGGATACGGAGATCTTGGTTTTATCCCTGGATGGTTGGCTCTTCTTTTAAAAGTCACATTCTTTTTCTTTTTGATGTTGTGGGTAAGAGCTTCTTGGCCTCATATTAGACCAGATCAGTTAATGTGGTTATGCTGGAAAGTATTGATGCCACTAGCTGTAATAAATATTGTCATTACCGGCATTGTAATCATGATATAGAGCGAGGAGAGAATTATGCATGAAGAAATAACACATACAGACAGTACACCAAAAGAGAAGCAAAATTATGTGATGCTTGAGCTTGGCAGTACTCCGGCTTACGGCTGGCCTGCTTTTAAACAAGTAGCAAAACGCACCATAAACGGTGAACTTCTTGTCGGGCTTTGGATAACACTAAAAGAAATGGGCAAAACACTCTTTATGGGCGGTAAACATACTACTATGTATCCATTTGAAAAGATGCCTATATCTCCAAGATATCGTGCGATACACAATATGCTTAGACTTCTTGAAAGCGGGCACTATAGATGTATAGGATGTGGACTTTGTGAGAAGATTTGTATCTCTAATTGTATCGCTATGGAAACAAGATATGATGAAAATCAACGCAAAGAAGTAAGCGAATATACTATTAATTTTGGTAGATGCATCTATTGCGGATATTGTGCTGAAGTATGTCCTGAGCTCGCCATTGTTCATGGAGGACGGTATGAGACGGCAAGTGAACAAAGAGCGAGTTTTTCACTATTTGATGATATGCTCACTCCGATTGATATGTTAAAGCAACAACAAGAGTTTGCAGGTTTTGGTTCTGTTACACCAAATGCCGATGCAGCCATCAAAAAAACGCCATTAGCGTATTAAGGAGTCTATTTATGTTTGAACAAATTGCATTTTACCTTTTCTCTATTTTAACTATCGGACTTTTTTTAGTTACCGTGTTGAGCAATAATATTTTGTATGCTATGACTTCTTTGGCTTCAGGAATGGTTCTTATTTCGGGCTTTTTCTTTTTGAATGGAGCTGACTTTTTGGGCGTGGTACAACTCATAGTTTATGTGGGTGCCGTTATGGCTCTATATGCTTTTGGTATGATGTTTTTCAATGTCACTAAAGCAGTAAAAGAAAATAATACATCCAATGTCTTAGTGTTTGTATTGGGCGTTTCAATTGCTTTGCTTATGGTAATAATGTTCGCGGCTCCAATTAGCCCAGAGGTTATTTTTGCCTCAGTATCCCCTGAGCCAAATGCAACAAATCCTGAAGCTGTGGGTCTTGTATTATTTACAAAATACTTAGTACCTTTTGAAGTAGCTGCAGTTATGTTGCTTATTGCCATGATAGGCGGTATTATCTTGGCAGGTAAAAAAATGGATCAAAGTCTTACCAAAACAGACGAAGAAAATATCATACAGAAGGATATAAAATGATAGGACTCAATCATTATCTTATAGTGGCTGGATTGCTTTTTGCGATCGGTCTTATCGGAGTTATTCGTAGAAAAAATTTACTTATGTTATTTTTTGCTACAGAGATCATGCTAAATGCAGCCAATGTTGCTTTTGCAGCTATATCTCATTATTACAATGATTTATCAGGTCAAATGTTCGCTTTTTTCATAGTAGCAATAGCTGCTAGTGAAGTTGCAATAGGCTTGGGATTATTGATATTGGTATACAAAAAACAAGGTACGCTTGATCTTGATGATCTTGCATCAATGAAAGGATAATCATGGAAAATTTAGTTTATATTGCCCTTTTTGCGCCACTGGTCAGTTCGTTATTTGCCGGACTGTTTGCCATGAGCCCAAGACAAACTTTTGTTGGTGTTATTTCATCTTTATTGTTGTTCGTATCATTTGTGTCTTCAGTTGTATTGGGCTATCACATAGCTACAACAGGAGCAAGTGTGCATGTAACTATGATGGATTGGATCAGTGTCGCTGATCTGCATATTCCTTTTGGGTTTATGGCTGATCAGGTAAGTGTTACCATGATGGTAGTAGTTACTTTGGTCTCTACTGTAGTTCATATCTATTCTATTGGGTATATGGATCACGACAAAAGCTTTAATCGCTTCTTTTCATACCTCTCGGCATTCGTTTTCTCAATGCTTGTACTTGTTATGAGTGACAATTTTGCCGGACTTTTCATTGGTTGGGAAGGCGTTGGTGTTTGTTCTTGGTTGCTTATCGGTTTTTGGTATCACAAGCCGGATGTCAGCAGAGAAGAAAATCCGTCTATCTCTCCATCTTGGGCAGCAAATGAAGCTTTCATAATGAACCGCATAGCTGACCTTGGTATGCTTGTAGGTCTGTTTATTATATTTTGGAGTACGGGAAGTTTGCAATACGACGTTGTATTTGCACAAATCCCTAACCTTGCACCTGCAGTGCTAACTGCAGCAGCAACAGCACTATTTATTGGCGCTATGGGTAAATCTGCCCAATTTCCGCTTCATACATGGCTAACAGATGCAATGGAAGGCCCTACTCCGGTATCTGCACTTATCCATGCAGCAACCATGGTAACAGCGGGGGTATTTTTGGTTATTAGAGCCAATCCTATCTTTTCTGTTACCCCTGAAGTGAGTTATTTTGTTGCAGCACTCGGTACATTTGTAGCATTTTTTGCTGCATCTATGGCACTGGTTAACCGTGACTTGAAACGTATAATCGCTTTTTCAACATTGTCGCAGCTAGGTTATATGTTTGCAGCCGCAGGACTTGGAGCATATTGGATAGCGCTTTTTCATTTAGCTGCACATGCATTCTTTAAGGCTTTGCTATTTTTGGGAGCAGGAAACGTTATGCATGCTATGCATGGAGAGCTTGATATTTTCAAGATGGGCGGACTTAAAAAGAAGATGAGATGGACATATGCATATATGGGCCTTGCTTCTTTGGCACTTGCAGGTATCCCTCCATTAGCCGGATTCTTTTCAAAAGATGCGATTATAGAGACGGCATTTAATGAAGGTACACTTATACTGTGGGCTATGCTAGTGATTACTGCAGGTATGACAGCATTTTATAGCTTTAGACAAGTATTCTTGACATTCTTGGGCGACGAGAGATACAAAGAGTTTGGTATCCATCCACATGAAATGTATGGCTTTGTGCTTATAGCCATGTCTCCGCTTGCTATATTGGCCGTTATTGCCGGATTCTTTAGGGATTGGTTTAATGCTTTTATTATTCATCTATTGCCAAATTACGAAATGAGTGAACATACTCATCATCTAGCATTGGTATTGGGTGCTATTGTGTTGGTAGTTGCAGTATCAGGCATAGTTTTGGCATATATTAAATATGCCAAAGGATTGAAAAGAAGTGAAAAAACCGAAAACGGGTTAATTTATAAACTTCTTGCAAATCAATATTATATACCTAAAATCTATGAGGCTTTGATCACTAAGCCATATGCAGAGATCTCTAAGCTTTTGTGGACAAAAGTTGATATGCGCGTAGTAGATGCTACTGTTGATGGTATTGCTAAGGTTATATATAAAAGTGGAGATGGTTCACGCAAGATGCAAACAGGGAATTTATCAGACTATCTAAATTGGATGGCCGGCGGAGCTTTGGTATTGTTGTTTATAACTGTCGCATCATATGTGATAGGGTAAGGAGAGAGGATGAGTTTTATTTTAAGTGTATTGATATTTTTTCCGTTAGTTGCCGGAATTTTGATGCTAACAGTGCATCTATACAATTTATAGAGTTTTTTCCAATAGTAAAAGATTTTGGTATTAATTATTATGTCGGAGTAGACGGGATAAGTCTATTTTTGGTAGTTATGACTACGCTTATGACACTTATAGGCATGGTTAGTATGACTATTAAAAATGAGATAAAAAATATGGTTGTAACTATTCTATTTTTAGAAATGACCATGGTTGGTGTTTTCCTTGCTCTAGATGCTATTGTGTTTTATCTCTTTTGGGAACTTTCACTTGTGCCTATGCTTTATATTATCGGCGCATGGGGTGGACCGCTTAGAGTTTATGCGTCAATCAAGTTTTTCCTATATACATTTACCGGTTCGCTTATTATGCTAGTCGGTATGCTATTTGTTGCTTATAGTTTTTATAGTATTACCGGTGTATGGAGTTTTGCTATTACAGATTGGTATGCACTTAAATTCGATCTAAATTATCAATTCTGGCTATTCTTGGCATTTTTTGTTGGATTTGCTATTAAAGTACCTATGTTTCCATTTCATACATGGTTGCCATATGCACATGGTCAAGCCCCAACAATAGGTTCAGTTATCCTAGCAGCAGTATTGTTAAAAATGGGAACATACGGTTTTGTGAGATTTTCACTGCCAATGTTTCCTGATGCTTCTGTGATGATGATTTTGCCTATAGCTATTATATCGATCATTATGATCATATATACAGCTATGGTAGCATACGCTCAAGAAGATATGAAGCAAGTTATCGCTTATTCTTCTGTATCACATATGGGTATTATTATGCTCGGTATTTTTGCAATGAATTCACAAGGCATCACTGGTTCTATATTTCAAATGCTTTCACACGGTATAGTATCGGGAGCACTGTTCATGTTGGTTGGTGTGATTTACGATAGAACACATACTAAAATTATGAGTAATTTCGGCGGTTTGGCTACTATTATGCCAAAATATGCTCTTGTATTTGGGATTATGCTGATGGCATCCGTTGGATTGCCATTAACGATTGGATTTGTAGGTGAATTTTTGGTATTAATAGGATTTTATAAAGTATCTCCTATTTTGACCGTGCTGGCAGGGACTTCAATTATAGTAGGTGCAATCTATATGCTGGCAGTTTATAAAAAAAGCTTTTTCGGAGCAGTTACAAACAAAGAGAATAAAAAGCTTAAAGATCTAGATTCTAGAGAGCTTTTCTCATTTATACCATTAGTAGCAATAGTGATTTGGCTTGGGGTTTATCCAAAGCCTGTGTTAACTCCGATTGACAATAGTGTTCAAGCAATGTTGTCGTTTATGAAAGAAAAGGCCATTACGCCTGAAGCAAAAAATATGATTATAGCAACACAAAGCGCTAAGGAGGCAAAATAATGGTTACGCCAATACAAGTTACGGTGCAAGAGTTAAACCTTCCTCTTTTGGCACCTATGCTAATTGCAATTGCTGGAGGATTAGGGATATTGGTGATTGATCTATTGAAGTCAAATCTCGATAAATCACTCTATGTAATGTTAAGTATGATAGTTTTGTTTGCTGATTTGTTAGTTGTTGCAGGAATTACTCCAAATCGTGGTTTTTTTGATCTTATGCTGGTTGACGGAGTGTCAATTGTATCTCAATTTTTGGTTATTGTAACTTCAATGCTATTTATACCTTTGGCATTGACATCCAAACGGTTTCATGAGTTTGCATATCCTGAGTTTTTCGCGTTATTTTTATTTATGGTAGCAGGTTTTCAATTTATGGTATCCTCAGACAATCTTATATTGATCTTTGTCGGTATCGAGACTGCATCATTGGCACTTTATACTCTTATTGCTATGCACAATAGATCTAATTCTTTTGAAGCAGCACTTAAATATTTTACTATGGGCGCATTGGCAGCCGGTTTTTATGCAATGGGATCAGCTGTAGTGTATGCTACAACAGGCAGTATAGAGCTTTGGCAAGTTAAAGAAGCTTTGAGTATTAGTTCTAGCACAGGCAGCATGGTTATTGCGGTAACAGGCGGAGCGGTGTTGCTTTTGGTCGCTTTTGCGTTTAAGTTGTCTTTATTTCCATTTCATACATGGGCTCCTGATGTTTACGAAGGAGCAAGTGCGCCACTAGCAGGCTATATGTCTATAGTACCAAAAGTTGCTGCATTTGCAGTAGCTCTTAGAATCTTTGATATTTATATAGATTTAGGAGTAGAGTCGGTTCGCACTATTATTTTGGTTTTAGCAGTAGTTACTATGACAATAGCTAATATGATGGCACTGGTTCAAGAGGATGTCAAAAGAATGCTTGCTTATTCATCTATATCTCATGCAGGTTTTGTAATGGCAGCATTAGCATTAGGAACTACAAAGGGTAATGCAGGTGTATTTATCTATTATGCCCTGTTTATGTTTACAAACTTAGGCGCATTTACTATGCTATGGATATCTCGTCATAAAAAACTAATGTATTCTGATAGATATGACCATCCGTATGAAAAGTTCGCCGGACTTATCAAAATAATGCCTATGGGAGCAGTAGTAATGGCACTGTTTATGCTCTCATTAGCCGGCGTTCCTCCATTCTCAGTTTTTTGGGGTAAATTATTTATCATGAGCGCAGCAGTAGATGCAGGATACATTAAATTAGCTATCATTATGGGATTAAATAGCGCAATTGCAGCTTACTATTATCTCAAGCTTGTTGTATATATGTTTTTAAAAGAACCTGTTTTCAATACAGATACAATATATTACAATATATCTAAACCACTTATGGTAATAGTCGGTATTGCCTTGGTGGCTACTGTAACATCTGTATTTTTCTTTGATGTGCTTCTTACATATATCTATGCAATGCTAAGTGCGAGCGGGTTCTAGAATAACGTCAAAGTAAGAAATTTACAATAAATCCGTTTCAGCCAGTCATCCTGAACTTGAGAACCATTACGTAAACGATAACCGCTTATCGTTTATAGGTTCAGAACCAAAGGCGATGTCTCAAAGAGACAGCCGACGGCAAAGGATCTCAAATAGATATAAAATAAATTAAACCTTGAGCTAAAGACTCTTCATCACCTCTTGATATATCTCTTTTATCCCCAATAACTTTTTATTTATGAACTGAGTACGATTAAAAGTTGTTTGTCTTTTGGCTAATTGAGCAGTGTGAGTGGATATTTGTTCTATCAAATCGTCTTTGGAAAGTTTGCCATCCAAAAATTCCAATGTCTCTTTTATTCCTATAGCTTTCATAGGGTTTGGCTCTCTTGTATATTTATCTTCAAGCATTTTTACTTCGTCAATGAGCCCGTCATTTATCATTTTTATAGTTCTTTGTTTTATTTTATTTCTCAATATATCTCTATCTATTTGAATCTCATAAATCGGTAACGGTGCGGTGATAGTTGGCTGTGGCGGATTTTCTTTAAAGTATTTGCTTGGGATAGTATCTGTTTGCAAATAAAGCTCTAAAGCCTTTTCTATCCTGTATCTATCGTTTGGTTTGATTTTTGCCATGTAAAGAGGATCTATAGAGTTTAGATACTCATAAGCTTGTATTGGATCTTTTAATATTTCTTGAGCCTCAAGCTTAATGTTTTCACTGATCTTTGGCATGGGACTCATGCCAGTTAGAAGCATTTTTAGATAAAAACTGCTTCCTCCTACTATGACCAGCGGAGTATTTTCGATCATTGCTTGGATAAATACTTGTTTATAAAGGGCTATAAACATGATTACATCAAAAGGTTCATTGGGCTTAAGTATATCTATGCCAAAATGTTTTATTCCATTTCTCTCAGTAATGGTCGGTTTAGCAGATGCTATGTCTATATCTTTATATATAGAAAGAGAATCAAGAGAGAATATAATACCATTTATATCTTTTGCAATTTGCACGGCAAGCGCACTCTTGCCTGATGCCGTTGGACCGATAATGGCTATTTGGGAAGGAATATTTTTCATAGGTGCAATGATAACATAATTTTCAGAGAGAAGGGTGGAGCAGAAGGTGGAAGGCAGAAGGCTTAAGTGAGAAGGTGAAATTTTTTTGTTCGTCTTGAGCCTGCCGAAGGATGAGGGATAGACACATCATTTATTAACCAACAACTAGATGTTAACGAACAATTTGTAACCGTTTGGTAATACTTTTTATATATATTTTCGCCATCTTTAAACAAAAACAGGGAGAAAAGATGAAAAAGATCATATTGTCTGCAGTAGCATTAGCTGCAATGACATCGTTTGGCGGCGCCTCTGAACTAAGTGAACTCAAGGCTCAAATGCAAATTATGGCAGATAAGATAGCGGAACTGGAGGCAAAGCAAGCAAAAGCTGAAGAAATCAAACCAGCTCCAGCAGGAACGATTGTCAAATCAAAAGCTCCTGTAATTGAATTTAGTGGGACACATTATCTTGGTTTTGTAAATACAGATGATAATATAGCTGATGAAACAACAAATAAGTTTGAAACAAGAAGAAACTATTTTCAAGCTAAAGCATTCTTCAAAGAAAATCCAAAAGACTACCTAAGAATCACTCTTGATACATTCCAAAATACAGGTGAGACAACAGGCGCAGATTCTGATAGCTGGGAAGTTAGACTCAAATATGCTTATCTATATCTTGATGAGATACTGCCATATACCGGCGTAGAGATCGGCCAAGCTCATAGACCTTGGATAGACTATGAAGAGCACAATTCGTGGTTTTATAGATCAGTGTCCAAAGTGTTTGTTGAAGACAAAGGACATGGACCAGACTATACAAACTCAGCAGATCTTGGTGTAAACTTCAAAACAAAGACTCCATACTTTTCAAGTGAACTTGGACTCTTTAACGGTGCAGGTTATCACTATATAGAAGATGGTGAAGGCCTAAGCGGTGAATGGAGACTCACAGGTCACATTCTTGGAACAGGGGAAGAAAAAGCAAAAGCAGGCCTTCAATACGCTAACGTATCTTTCTTTGGCCAATTAAATAGCGATTTTGCCAAAAAAGGCGATCCAATATCTAAAGACTTTGATTGGTATGGAGTTCATGTTGTTTACAATCAACCAGAATTCTTGATTGCAGCCCAATATGTAGAAACTCAAAATGCAGCAATAAAGCAAGATGGTGAAGGTTATAGCTTTAACGGTGAATTAAGATTAATTCCAGGATTTGATATCATCGGTATGTATAGCAAATATGACTTTAACAGCGGTATTGATAGAGAAGGCTGGTTGGCCGGTATCGCCTATCCATACAATAAAAATGTCAAATTCATAGCAAACTATCTTTCTGAAGAAGAAACAGATGCAACTAAAGTAAAAACAGTTGACAAAGATTCTATTATGCTAACTGCCGAAGTTAATTGGTAATATAATAAAATATACTCCTTTTTGATCATAACTTCATTAGATACCTTTTCTCTGGGTATCTAAAACTTAATCCTCCTCTTGGTTACAATTCGGTAACATTTTAGTAATAGTTTTTCTGTACAATATTCGTTATCAAATTTTGGAGGCAAGAGTGTTTACTCGTGACAATATCTTTTTTGGCGGCATTTTTGCCATAACGTTTATATCGTTTATATTTTGGGGTTTTGATTATTTAGCTAATTTTCATTTAATATTTTTGCTTGCAGCATTGTTTGGTATATTTATGGCATTCAATATTGGCGGTAACGATGTAGCCAACTCTTTTGGAACTAGCGTAGGGGCAAAAACACTCACTGTAAAACAAGCTCTCGTAATAGCAGCAGTATTTGAGTTAAGTGGCGCTATGCTAGCAGGTGCCCAGGTGACAGATACAATCAAAAAAGGCATTGTTGATGTTTCTGGTATGTCTTTTGATCCTATGCTTCTTGCATTTGTCATGATGGCTTCCTTACTTTCTTCAGCCCTATGGCTTTTATTTGCTACAATCAAAGGCTTACCGGTGTCTACGACTCATGCCATAGTAGGTGGAATACTGGGTGGCGGTATAGCGCTTGGATATACTACTATGGCTGAGGGTAGCGGGGTGTTTGGCCTGATTAGATGGGACCAGATTGTAACCATAGTCATTAGCTGGGTCATTTCTCCTATATTGGGCGGTATAGCATCATATGGTATTTATTGGTATTTAAAAAAATATATACTGGACTACAATGAAAAAGTTGAAGCTCAGATAGTAGATCTAAAAACACTGAAAAAAGAATTTGATGAAGCAAATGCCACTGAAGAGCAAAAAATAGAGCACGAAAAACAAGTAGCAATATTATCGACTATGCAGAAAAAAACTACAGCCTTTTATGCTCTTCGCACACATGCCCCTTTAATAGCTGCATTTGCAGTAATGACAATAGGCGGCACTTTGCTGTTTAAGGGCCTAAAACATACAGATATTAAATTTAATGGTGTAGAAGCTATACTCTTGCTAGCAACTTTTGCTACATTGGCTTATGGTATTACTTATGCTATAGTAAAAGAGATGCACCGTGATACTCCCCACAAAGCCACTATGAGATTATTTAGTATGCTTCAAGTGCTTACTGCATCATCTTTTGCATTTAGCCATGGAGCAAATGATATCGCTAATGCTATCGGGCCGTTTGCTGCTGTGATAGATATTCTGTCAACCGGAAATATTAGTGAAAAAGCATCTGTTCCATTACCTGTCATGATCACATTTGGCGTTGCACTTGTTGCTGGCCTTTGGTTTTTAGGACAAGAGGTTATAAACACAATAGGCCATCGGATAACCGAGATTTTTCCTGTAACAGGGTTTGCGGCTGAGTTAGGAGCTACCTTGATCATATTAATTGCAACCAAAATGGGCTTACCTGTATCGTCAACTCATATATTGGTTGGTGCTGTTATTGGCATAGGGATGCTTAATCGCAACGCCAATTGGAAGCTTATGAAACCTATAGCGCTTTCTTGGATTATTACTTTGCCTGCCGCAACCATTCTGGGCGGTTTATTCTTTTTTATCCTCAAAGCAATATTTGGCTATTAATATTTAGCACGCTAAAATGCGTGCTTGCTTTATGACTCAATATAAGCCGATGCGTCAATTAATGGCTATGTACCATCTCCGGCATTAATCACTCCAGTGGCAAATATCCAATAAGCAGGAGCTTGAGGTTTTATATCAAAAATAGCCATATATCTGCAGTACTTATAGATAAATATACAGCAATGTTTATGAATGATAAAATGATAGGAGAAAGAGGAAGCCTAAAAAGACTCGGATTAGTGCCTCTATCAAAAGCAGCAAGAGCAACATCAATCAAAAATGTACTTTCTCACAAGAAGTTTATAAATCTTGATTTGATGACAAAATAATATTTACAAATTTTCATGAAAGGCTTGTAGATCAATAAGTCTTGCATGACAGCTCTGTATCATAAAATAAAACATAATTTTTTTGTAACTTTTTTGTAATATTTATGTAATTAATTTGTAATCAAATTGTAATCAAATTCCTTTAAAATGTCCACATCAAAATAATGAAGGACATGATGATGAAAAAATCTCTTTTAAGCTTAGTAGCTATCAGTGCATTGATATTAGGTGGTTGCAGCAATAATACATCTCAAGATAACAATATAACAAAAGATACAAATACTGCATTTTCTCAAAATTTTAAAAATCAGATCAAAATGGTAGGAAGCTCAACAGTATATCCATTTGCTTCTGCGGTAGCTGAAGAGCTTGGAGCAACCGGTGGGGTACCGACTCCGGTGGTCGAGTCAACAGGAACAGGCGGAGGCATGAAAATTTTTTGTGCTGCCAGTAGCAGCCCTGATATCACAAATGCTTCGCGACAAATGAAAGCAAAAGAGTACGAAGAGTGTCAAAAAAATGGAATTACAAATATAACTCAAGCGCAAATTGGCTATGACGGCATAGTATTGGCCCAAGACAAATCAAATGCACCCATGAACTTAACAAGAATGCAAATCTTTTTAGCAGTTGCAGATGAAGTGCCATCCAAAGATAACAAAACACTTATTAAAAATCCATACAAAAAATGGTCGGATATAGATGCTAGCCTGCCAAATCGCCCTATTATGGTTTATGGGCCGCCAAAAAGTTCAGGTACCAGAGACAGCTTTGAAGAGATGGTCATGCAGCACTTCACAGAAAAAGAACTCAAAGATGTTTATGAAGCAGCAGGATATAAAAAATATAGCCGCATCAGAACAGACGGAGTATATGTAGATAGCGGTGAAAACGATAATCTTATCGTTCAAAAATTGACAAAAGACAAAAACGCAATAGGTATATTTGGATATGGATTCTTGGAAGAAAATGCAAATAAAATTGTAGGCTCCACAATAGATGGCTCCACACCGACCCCAGAAAATATAGCCAATGGCAAATACCCGATCTCTAGAAGTCTGTTTTTCTATGTCAAAAATGATAATAGAGCTACCACCCCAGCAATAGATAAATATGTAGAACTTTTTATGAGTGAAAAGATGATAGGCGATAGAGGCAATCTAAAAAAATTAGGTCTTATACCTCTTAAAAAAAGTGCTAGAGAAGCTATGATAAAAGATGTGCTTGACAAAAAAGTACTCACACCCGGTGAATTGAAATAGGTTCAAGAATGCTTCAAAAAAATAAACATATTTCTATTCAAGAGAAATTTATAGAGTATCTCTTGATGGGTGCTACTGCTATCACGATCCTTACGACATTTGGGATACTGTTGTCTATTTTATTTGAAGCAATAACTTTTTTTAAATTGGAGAGTTTTTGGTATTTTATATTTGGTACAGAATGGTCACCAGGCGTTGAAGGCGCTAAGTTTGGAGCTGTTCCTATTTTTACTGGTACGCTCGTCATTACTCTAATAGCTATAATAGTAGCAGTTCCTATAGGAGTTTATACAGCAGTTTATTTGTCTGAATATGCTTCAAACAAAACAAGAGATATAGCTAAGCCTATCATAGAAACCTTAGCAGGAATCCCTACTGTAGTTTATGGATTTTTTGCAGCTATAACAGTAGCCCCATTTATTGTAAAAGCTTTCGCATCAATAGGCGTAGAGGCATCATTTAATAATGCCTTGGCTTCAGGACTCGTGATGGGCATTATGATCATACCTATAATAGCAAGCCTAAGTGACGATGTTATTGCAAGTGTGCCAGACCATGTAAGAAAAGGTTCTCTTGCTCTTGGCATGACAAAATCCGAAACTATAAAATTTATAGTCCTTCCTGCTGCTATGCCAGGGATTATTTCAGCTGTATTGTTAGGAATTTCCAGAGCAATAGGAGAAACTATGATAGTTGTGATGGCGGCTGGAGTTAGAGCAAATTTGAGTTTCAATCCCCTTGAAGATATGACAACCGTGACAGTGCGCATAGTTGACGCTTTGACAGGAGACAGTGCATTTGATTCGCCTGACACATTAAGTGCATTTGCATTGGGATTGATGTTGTTTATTTTTACACTTATACTTAACACAGTTAGTGTTTACACTATTAGAATATTTAAAGAAAAATACAAATCGAGCAATCTATGAAAAACAATAATCCATTTTATGACCCTACACTCAAAAGACGACATATTTCCGATAAGATTTTTAAATCCATCGCGATATCGGCATTGTTGGTTTCTATAACATTTTTGATCATATTTTTTACTGATATCATAAGTAAGGGTTTACCGTCTTTTAGACAAGTATATATAGAGTTGCCGGTAGCTTATAATAATGATACCGTAGCAGACAGCTCGTATGCAATTGATGAAAAAAATTATGAGCTTGTAAGTCGTGCATGGTATAGAGATATGCCAAAACATGCAGCAGCAAACCCACAACTAATGAATAAAGTACAAAATGAATGGGTACTTGCCGATGATGAGGTAGATCAATACATAAAAGGACATCAAAATAGTCTATCAGAAGATCAAAAGCTTATAGTTGATGATCTAATGAAGCAAGGCAAGATTGATGAAAAATTTAATAACATTTTTTTAACTGGTGGAGATTCCAAGATACCAGAAAATAGTGGATTTTTATCTTCTGTGGTCGGGTCTATACTTACTATTATGGTCTGTATAGCATTTGCTTTTCCAATAGGCGTCATGAGTGCAATTTACCTAGAAGAATTTAAAAAGGATAATAAAATATCTCAGGTCATAGAGATAAATATCAACAATCTTGCAGCTGTTCCATCTATATTGTTTGGACTTTTGGGGTTGGCCGTATTTATCAATTTTTTTGGATTGCCGAGATCTTCTGCTCTTGTGGGCGGCCTTACTCTTGCATTGATGACACTGCCTGTCATAATAGTCAGCAGCAGAACAGCATTACGAGGAGTACCAGCCAGTATTCGTCAAGCTGCATATGGATTAGGGCTTACTAAATTGCAAGTTGTAAAAGACCATGTATTGCCACTAGGACTTCCAGGTATCATGACTGGCTCTATTATAGGAATAGCTAGAGCTATGGGTGAGACAGCGCCGCTTATCATAGTAGGTATGATAGCTTTCATTCCTGATATTCCAACTAGTTTTACTGGGGCTGCCACTGTAATGCCGGCTCAAATATTTACATGGGCGGGCATGCCTGAAGGTGCTTATGTAGAAAGGGTAAGCGGAGCCATTATGATACTCCTGGGAGTACTCATGAGCATGAATGCAGCTGCGATCTACATGAGAAAAAAATATGAAATTAAATGGTGAAAATATGAAATTTAATGTAAAATTAAAAGAAGAACAGGATAACAATACCCAAGAGGTAAAAGTAAAATCTGATGAACTTTGTTTGTGGTATGGACAAAAACAGGCACTTTTTGGAATCAGTATGGATATTTATAAAAACAATATCACAGCACTCATAGGACCTTCCGGTTGCGGTAAGTCAACTTTTCTTAGATGCCTTAATCGCATGAATGATCTAATTAACGGGGTAAATATAGAAGGACAAGTGATTATCGATGATAAAAATATATATGATAGCGATGTGGATGAAGTAAGTGTACGTAAAAAGATCGGCATGGTATTCCAGCAGCCAAATCCATTTCCAAAATCAATATATGAAAACGTATCATATGCTCCGCTTAAACATGGTATAGTTAAAAAGGGCGCAGATTGCGATAATCTAGTAGAGGATGCTTTGAGAAATGCAGGGCTTTGGAATGAGGTTAAGGATATACTAAAGCATCCAGGTACCGGCCTAAGCGGCGGACAGCAGCAAAGACTTTGTATCGCCAGGACTATAGCAGTCAAGCCCGAAGTTATTCTAATGGACGAGCCTACTTCAGCTCTTGATCCCATCTCTACAGAAAAGATAGAAGAGCTTATGCTGAGGCTTACAAAAGATTTTACAATAATCACAGTTACCCACAATATGCAGCAAGCAGCTCGCGTAAGTGATTATACGGCATTTTTTCATCTAGGTAAGTTGATTGAATATAGTGACACAAAAACTATATTTTTAAATCCAAGAGTAAAACAGACAGAAGATTATATCACAGGGAGGTTTGGTTGATATGTTGACAAAATACGAAGAGAAACTAATAAGCATCAATGAAATGATGGTGACAATAGGAACAAAGATAGTCAAAGCAAACGAAGTTATACTTAATGGTCTGCAAAGCGGTGATTATTCTAGATTTAAAGAGGCAAAAGAGAGTCTTGGCGGTATAAAAGATGAGACTCGTACCGTAGATAAAGAGATAGTTATAACCTTGGCGTTATTTGCTCCTGAAGCAAAAGATCTTAAAATGATAATTTCATATCTTAAAATGACGAATGAGTATCTAAGGGCATCATCAAATACTAAAAGTTTTCTCAAAAACTTTCCGGTCAAAACTGATGGTGAATTGCACTTTGGCGCTATTATGGCAAATATTGTTTTACTGCAAAAAGCAAGTCTAGCGGCACTTAAAAATGCTGTATCTATGCTTTCTCAAGAAGATCAAGCAGTAAAAGAAGATTTGTGCGTCAAAGCAAATATGGAAGAGAGTAAAACTGATGATATATATTCGCTTATAGAAAAAGATCTTTTTGTTGAAATGCTAAATGCAAAAGAACTTTCCCAAGAATATTTTCAAGCACTTTCGCTAATTAGAAAGATAGAAAAAATAGCAGATCGCGCGGCATGCATGGCAAATTTACAATATGATAGTTGCCACAGTAATTGATAAACTAAAACATTAGAGGTTTGTAATGAAAAGAAATAAATCCAATGAGATCGAAATAGTAATCATAGAAGATGAACAAGATGTGCTTGAACTAATAGAGTATATTTTGACAAAAGAAGGATACAAAGTTACGGGATTTTTATCTACAGAGTATGTAGAGCAATTTTTGGAAGAAGAGAATCCGGCATTTCTCATAGTAGACAGGAATCTTCCAAATATGGAAGGCAGTCAGTTTGTATCTTATTTACGCTCTAAAGGATACGAGATACCAGTCATATTTCTGACAGCCAAAAATGGCGATAAAGATATCTTGGACGGTTTTGAATCAGGCGGCGATGATTATATGACCAAGCCTTTTAAGCCACAAGAATTAGTTGCCCGCATCAAAGCTCTGCTCAAACGAAGCGGGATTACACAATATAATAAATTGCGTTATAGAGATATGGTTCTTGATTGCCAAAAGCAAGAATTAAATATTGACAACTCTTCGGTTGCATTGACCAATCTGGAATTTAAGCTACTCATCACATTTATTAAGAACTCTCATCAAACACTAAGCCGTAATTATCTACGAGATGAAGTATGGGAGGATGACGGCAGTTTTAATGATAAGACTATCAATGTAGCACTTAATCGCCTCAAGAAAAAAATAGACCCATTTGACAATAAACATTACTTTACGCCCGTGTGGGGGGTAGGATATAAACTCTCGTAAGTTTGTTATCAAAATGTTTCTTTTCTAGCTTATGATATGGTATCTCTTAAATAGGAATACTATGCAAGTACAGATAGAAAATTATATGCTTCATCATTATCCGAAGCTCTCGATCGTTCCTGAGAAACTACAAAAATTATTATTTAGTTCACTAAGAGCATTTTTCCACGAAAAACAGATCAATACATTTCTAGAAGCCAATGCAAATAAAGAAGCTTTTGGATTTATTGAGGCAGTATTGGATCATTTTAATATCAATATAGGCCTTCGCAAACAAGAACTTGACCATATTCCACCATACGGCAAAACAGTTATTATCGCCAACCATCCTCTTGGCGCGTTGGATGCATTAGCGCTCATACATTTACTCAAAGATGTACGTAAAGATATCAAGATAGTAGCAAACTCATTTTTAAACCAATTTGACCAACTAAAAGATATTTTAATCCCAATCGACAATATTCAAAACAAAATAGATAAAAATTTACTAAAAGAGATATACGATGCATTGGACGACGAGAAAGCGGTTATTATATTCCCATCAGGTGAAGTGAGCCGTGCCAGAGTAGACGGCATCAAAGATACTGCATGGAAAAGCGGTTTTTTAAAAATTGCTTCAAAAACAAGAGCCCCGATATTGCCTATATATATCAAAGCAAAAAATTCTAAAACTTTTTATATGCTTTCATGGCTAAATCGTTCTTTTGCGACTGTGACATTGCCGCATGAGATGTTTAAATCCTATAAAAAAACTATAGATTTTAAGATAGGCAAATCAATATCTTATGATTCTTACAATCTAAGCGGCTTATCTTCAAAACAGAGCGTAAAACTGCTTCGTAAACATTTTTATCGCATAGCCAAAGGCGGCAAAGAGATTTTTCTTACTCAAAATATTATAGCAACCCCAGAAGCAAGGAGTGAACTAAAAAAAGCTTTAAAGAGCGCTATTGTGCTGGGTAAGACTTTTGATGATAAACATATACTGCTTTATTCTAGCAATATAGAAGATTGTGTCTTAAATGAGATAGGCAGGTTAAGAGAGTTTAGCTTTCGTTTTGTAGGTGAGGGCAGCGGCAAAAAAAGAGATATAGACAGTTTTGATATGTATTATAAACATTTGATAGTGTGGGATGATGATGCGCTTGAAATAGCAGGAGCATATAGAATTGGTATCGGTAGAGATATATTAAAATCGTATGGCATAAAAGGCTTTTATACTACTAAACTTTTTGACTTTGATAATAAATTCGATTCTTATATCTCTCAAGGTATTGAGCTTGGGCGCAGTTTCGTACAGCCAAAATATTGGAATAGCAGAGCCCTTGATTATTTATGGCAAGGAATAGGGGCATTTATAAAAATGCAACCCCAAATTCGTTATCTTTTTGGAGCAGTAAGCTTGAGTGACACATTCAGTAACGAAGCAAAAGGTATGATGATAGAGTTTTATAGCCATTATTATGGTACCAATGATGCACTTGTAATGCACAAATATCCATATAAAATATCACTTGAAATAAAGAAGAGATGTAAATCAATCTTTGTTTACGATGATTATAAAAAAGATTTACAAACGCTCAAAGAAAAGCTAGGAATGATGGGGTATACTATACCTACACTTTATAAACAATACAGCGAAGTATGTGAAGATGGCGGAGTAAAGTTTTTTGACTTTGGATATGACAAAGATTTCAGCAATTGTGTTGATGGCTTTATAGTGACAGATTTGTCATTACTAAAGGAAAACAAACGCAAGAGATATATTGGTTCATTGATTAGCGAAAGCAAATGATATTGTTTTTCTTGTATAATACTATGTATGCAAAAAGAAAAGATAGAAATCCTAATTATCGAAGATGAAGAAGATATATTGGAGCTTGTAGAGTATTTACTTAACAAAGAAGGATATAAGACTACAGGCTTTTTATCTACTGAGCATGTAATGCAATTTTTAGACGAAGAGAGTCCATCGCTGCTTATTGTAGATCGTAATCTTCCGAATGTTGAAGGTAGCCAATTTGTCTCTCATTTAAGAGAGCAAGGATATACAATTCCTGTGATATTCTTGACTGCTAAAGATACTCAAAGTGATATAGAAGATGGGTTTGAAAGCGGTGGCGATGATTATATCACAAAACCATTTCAGCCAAAAGAGTTTATTCTTAGAGTAAATGCTCTTCTAAGAAGAAGCGGTGCATTAGTATCAGGTGATATGATTAAATACAAAGAGATTGCTTTAAATTGTAGAAAAAAGACAGTTTCTATTGGGGATAATGATATAACTTTGACGCAATTTGAAAATGATCTGCTCTATTTTTTGATACAAAATGCAGGCAAGAATATAGATAGGGAAGTTTTGCACAATGCATTGTGGCAGAACAAAATAGAAAGCAGTAATTACAATGCTATGAATGTTGCAATTAATCGTCTCAAAAAAAAGATAGATCCGGAAGGTAAACTTGGATATTTTCATGCTGTATGGGGTGTTGGATATAAATTTGAATAGGAGTGATATGTGGAATTTAATGAATTTTTAGAACGATTTAATCAAGACGAGGCATACCAAGGTGAAGTATTTAAAAAATACTCATATGCCGTGCAGGAAGATTCATTGGAACCTTTGCAAGTCGAGCTTATTAAGCTGCAAGATCATTTGGAAAAACATCAGAAAAAAATGATTGTCCTCATAGAAGGCAGGGATGCATCAGGTAAAGGCGGAGCAATTCGCAGGATCACTAGATACATGAATGAGAAGCATTATCGAGTGGTCGCTCTTGGAAAGCCTTCTGATGTACAAAAAACACAATGGTATTTTCAGAGATATGTGGAACAATTTCCACACGGCGGAGAGATGGTGCTTTTTGACAGAAGTTGGTATAACCGTGCAATGGTTGAACCTGTTTTTGGTTTTTGTACCAAAGATGAATACAAAACTTTCATAAAAAGTGTCCCGCAATTTGAAGCTGATCTAGTAGACCATGGATTTTATTTTGTAAAGATATATTTCTCTGTCACCAAAGAAGAGCAGAACGCTAGATTCTTAGAAAGGGAGCATAATCCTTTAAAGCAATGGAAATTAAGCGAAATTGATCTGCAGATGCAAGAAAAATGGGATGAATTTACTCTCATGAAATATGAAATGCTTAAACGTACACATACTATCAAGACCCCTTGGACGGTTATACGTAGTGTAGATAAATTCAAAGCAAGACTGAACGCTATCAAGACAATATTAAATCATGTGCCTTATGAGGGGCGCAATAGCGAATTGGATTTTAGTGTAGATACAGAAATTGTACATAATGGACACCGTGAAATAGAGATTATGGAAGCTGATCTGCGCAGTCAAGGTAAATTTATCGGATAAAATCCGTCTCACAAGGAGTACCGTAAGACGGATTAAAACAAGGAAGGAGTAAAAAGACTTGTATGCAGTACTCTTGCAACAATGTAAGTATAACTCCAAATGGTAAATCAATATACAATAAAATAAAGAAAATAGTTAATGTATGATAAACAATTCTTATGTGGCATAGATGAATCAGGCAGAGGACCATTGGCAGGACCACTCGTGATCGCCGGGGTAGTACTATATAAAATGATAAAAGGCATAATGGATTCCAAAAAGCTTTCAGAAAAAAAAAGAGAAGAAATTTATATTCAAATTATTCAAAATTCGCGATATCATATAGTTATTTTTGATGCCGGGCAGGTTGATGATATGGGCATATCTGCATGTCTGAGGCAAGGAATTCTGGAGATTATACATCATTTGCCGGAGTATGACTATCTTTTTGATGGAAATTGTACATTCGGTGTGCAAGGCATAACAACTATGATAAAAGCTGATGAAAAAATCCTCGAAGTAAGTGCTGCTAGTATATTAGCCAAGGTCACAAGAGATAGAATAATGCTAGAGTTGGCTATACAGTATCCAGAGTATGGGTTTGATAAACATAAAGGTTATGGCACCAAAGCACATATAGATGCCATTTGCAGCCATGGCAGATGCAAAGAACATCGAAAGAGTTTTAGAGTCAAAGGGATCGATTAGGAAGTTATTGATTGCTGCTTATTAATGTTAGCTATAAATCTTTTCTACATGATCCATGCGGCTACCCATATTGAGCAAAACCATATCCGCAAGCACTAAAGCCATCATAGCTTCACATACTATACTTCCTCTGATAGCAACACATGGATCGTGTCTGCCTTTGAGTGAACACATAGTCTCAATTCCATCTTTTGTGATGGTATGCTGTTCTTGAAATATTGACGGCGTCGGCTTAAAGTAAGTAGTGACAGCGATAGTGTCACCATTACTCATTCCGCCCAAGATACCGCCGGCTTTGTTGCTCTCAAATCCAAGCGAACTTATAGGATCATTGTTTTGTGAGCCTCTAAGGGTTGCGCTTTTTGCCCCCGCGCCGATTTCTACAGCTTTGGCTGCATTTATGCCCATCATTGCTTCTGCTAGTGCACCGTCCAGCTTGTGGTACATTGGCTGCCCTAGGCCTATTGGAACACCCGTAGCAATAGTAAGCACACTGCCTCCGATAGAGTCATGCTCATCTCTAGCTGATGTGACAGCTTCGATTTGTTTGTCTTCGTAATTCTTGTCAAGCGCATGTATAGGACTTGATTTGGCATATTCAAAATCATCCATAATGCCTTTGATATTACCGATAGCTTTAATGCCGCTTTGAATATTGATGCCGATCGTGCTAAGCATCAGTTTTGCTATCGCACCGGCTGCTACTCTAGCTGCTGTCTCTCTGGCACTGCTTCGTCCGCCGCCTCTGTAATCTCTGATGCCGTATTTGTTCCAATAAGTAAAATCAGCATGGCCTGGACGGAAAAGATCTTTTATGGAGTCGTAATCTTTGCTTTTTTGATCTTCATTATATATAACCATCGCAATTGGAGTGCCTGTGCTTTTGCCTTCAAAAACTCCCGATAATATAGATACCTTATCGCCTTCTTTACGTTTGGTCTCCAAGCTGCTTTTACCTGGTTTTCTGCGATCTAGTTCACTTTGGATAAATGCTTCATCAATTGCCAGTCCTGCTGGAACACCATCTACTACACAACCCAAAGCCACACCATGAGACTCACCAAAAGTAGTCATTGTGAATTTTTTGCCGAAAGTGTTCATATCATTTGCCTTGTAGTAATATATCTAGAGCACTCTTGGCAGCTTTTTGCTGAGCCTCTTTTTTGCTTTTCCCTTGTGCTGTGGCTATCTCTTTACCTTTTAGAGTGAGAGATATTTCAAACTCTTTTTTATGATCAGGCCCAAATGCTCTTACCAGTTCATAATCAGGTGTTACGCCATATTTGGCTTGGGTTAATTCTTGAAGAGCTGTTTTGTAATCTCTTGAAAGAGTTTGCAAATCAATAGTAGGATAGCATTTTTCTAATAGCTCTATAACTATTTTTCTAGCTGTTTCAAGCCCGCCTTCTATGTAGATAGCACCGATTATAGCTTCAAATGCATTGGACAATAAAGAAGGCTTGGTTCTTCCTTCATTGTTTTCTTCAGCAAGAGATAGATATATATATTTTCCTAAATTTAATATTTTTGCCAAAAGTGCGAATCCGCTTTCATTTACAAGTGACGCTCTTATTTTCGAGAGTGTTCCTTCATCTGAATCTTTGAATTTGTTATACAGATATTCACCTACGATTAGGTCAAGTACCGCGTCTCCTAAAAACTCAAGCCGCTCATTATTATAAGGCTTTTTAAAACTTCTATGAGTTAAAGCCTCAATAATCAATTGCTTGTCATTAAAAACATACCCCAATTGGCGCTCCAATTGACTATAGTTATCCATTATTACTCCTTAATTTGGCTTTTATTATAGCATATTATGGGTTATAGTGTCCATTGCCTGCGTTGTAGTACTTTGATATACTGGTGCCAAAGTCATCTTTGTAATCTTTATGCTCTTTTGCGTATTTTTCTGCGCTGCCTACACCCCCAAAGTGCGATGCTATCAGCATAGACTTGGCAAACGACGGATCACTAAGGTCAAAACCTTTTTGCAAAAGTCTTTTTGTGTTTATTCTAAGCATTTTATCCATTGCTTTGTCTTGAAGTTCAGTACTGTTTAAAAAAGCCTGTTTGCCACCTTCGATATTCCAATTATTTTGATCATTTAGGAATTTTGTGAGATTATATCCGTCTCTCCACATCACTTTAGCCGCTCTGGTTTTGGTTTTTTTAGTATAAGTCAAAGCTCTATAGTTTTCTAATTTTAAAAATCCTATATCAACCAAACTCATGGCGCCAAATTGATATTTACCCAAAAAACCGTTACGATTAACTACGGTATGTTTGTTTGATGACTCCATTATGGCAATTATACTTTTGACTTCGCTGTAAACACTTTCATTGGCACTAGACAATACTGCGCTAAAGATCAATATATACAAAAATCTCATATCAATTCCTATTTTACTACTTCTATTTTGGCATAAAATACACCATTGTCAACTACGCCAAGTTCTTTTGCGGCCGCATGAGATATGTCAAGAACTCTGTGTTTTACAAATGGACCTCTGTCGGTTACTTTGACAATTACACTTTTGTCTGTTTTGGTGCTTGTTACTCTAAGAAAAGTACCAAAAGGAAGAGTTTTGTGTGCAGCAGTTTTTTGTGTGCTGTCAAATCTTTCTCCGCTAGCTGTGCGGTTACCGTTAAATTTTGAACCGTACCAACTGCATTTGCCTGATGCTATTTGTTTATATTGCTTTGATCCATTATTTTCAATATTTGTCACGTTGACATCAATTGGCATTGCTATCGCACCTGTAAATATTAGACACATTGATAAAATTTGTAAACTTAATTTACTCATAAATCATTTCCTTTGAATTTTATAGCTTCTGCTTTTGCCATCTGATCACAAAGTTCATTCTCTATATGTCCATTATGTCCTCGTACCCATTGAGCGCTGATTGTATGAGGTGCAGAAGCATCTATGTACATTTTCCATAAGTCAACATTTTTTACTTTAGCAAAGTTTTTAGATATCCAATTTGGCAACCATTTATTGATAGCATTGACAACATAACTGCTATCAGAAATTATAATTACATGGCAAGGCTCTTTGAGAAGTTTTAGCCCTTCAATGACCCCCATAAGTTCCATCCGGTTATTTGTAGTATGCGCTTCGCCGCCACTAAAATGTTTACGATGCCCTTGAAACTCAAGTATTCCGCCATACCCTCCTGGTCCTGGGTTGCCTAAGCTTGAGCCATCAGAGTAGAGAGTTATCGTTTTGCGTTGTTGCTTTTGCAATTTGTTCCTCCACTTTTATCGAGTTGATAGCTTTACAGTTTGGACATCTTTTAAAGCTAACAGGAAATGTATGTCTGCAATTATTGCAAATATATGAAAAATACAGTTCACCTTTATCGTACCCATATTTTTTGGCGATAGCTAGCATATCAAGGCTGAATATGCCGCAAGTTTGTGATAAAATATCTTCGATACCTTTGATGTAGTATAGCACTTTTAGAGATTCATATGTATTGATGATATTCATATCCAGTTTCTCGTTATCCAAAAACCACAATATATCCAAAATATCTTCTATGCGATTTTCATCAAAAATATTCCAAGCCTTTGTATGATCATTACGAAAAATCTGCTCCATTATCGGACGATAAAGCGACGGATAAAGTTTGTATAGTTCTGTTAATCTATTGCTCTTATCTTCTTTGGATATTTTTTTATCGGCTATGAGCGTTTCTAATTCTAAAAAAGCTTCTAGAGAAGTTGTATCTTTGCCCATTGTTTTAAGGGGCAATAAAGTCTCTTTGGCTTTGGTAAAATCATGCATCATCTCATATATTATCTCTAAAGAATATAATATACTTGGACTTCGCGGTTTTTTTGATAATATATCTAGATAAATAGTTTTTGCTCTTTCTAAAAATCCGGCATGAAAGTAAGTATTGCCTAGATGTTCCATGAGTTCAAGCTGCGGCAGCTCTTCCTTTATATTTTTGACAAGATAGAGATATATCTCTATGGCTTTTTGATACTCCCCGTTATGTTCAAACGCTTTAGCCAATGTTGATAGCGGTGTGAGCATATGTTCTTCGTATATTAAATCTTTTGTATTTATGTCGCATTCACTGCTTTCAAATTTTTCTAAAAAATTCAATAATGAATTATGCTCTTTTTGTTTTGAGTATACTTCCCAAATGTAAACCGTTACTGCAATGATAAAACCTAAACCTACAATAAGCAAGATGCTAAATAGCGGATCATTGTATTTTGGTAAAATATTTTCCACTCTCACTCCTCTTTTGTAGTTTATATGGTTATTGCCACACTAACTGTTTATTTAGTGCTATAATAAATTATACCAAATTTGCTATAATGATGAGATGATAGATACAGCCTCGATTGAAACGCTCAAAAATTCCATTAATATTGTTGACGTGATAGGCAATTATGTAGAGCTCAAAAAAACAGGAGCAAATTACAAGGCTTGTTGTCCTTTCCATGGCGAAAAGACACCATCTTTTGTGGTCAGTCCAGCTAAGCAGATATATCATTGCTTTGGTTGCGGTGTAGGCGGGGATAGTATCAAGTTTGTGATGGAATTGGAAAAACTTACTTATCCAGAAGCTGTCGAAAAGCTGGCCTCTATGTTTAATTTCTCTCTTAATTATAGCGAGGGCAAGGGTGATTATAGTGAAACCAAAAGAGTACTTGAAGCTATGCAAACATGGTATGTAAAAAATCTAAGCCATGCCAATAATGCTTTGTCATATCTTCATAATCGCGGAATCAATCAAAATTCTATAGAAATGTTCGGCGTTGGCTATGTCCCATCGGGAACAGAAGTTATGAATTTTTTGCATTCTACTCTCATTCCTCTAGGTACTGCCGAAGAGGCTGGTATTATAGCCACAGGCGAGGAAGGCAAGTATGCCAGACTTGTTGAGAGGATCACATTCCCGATATATTCTGCAAGCGGAGGGATAGTTGGATTTGGCGGAAGAACTATTTCAAATCATCCGGCCAAATATATTAATTCGCCACAAACTAAACTGTTCAATAAATCGCGCTTATTGTACGGTTATCATCAAGCAAAAGAGCATATCTATGCATCTCGTAAAATCATTATTTGCGAAGGCTATCTTGATGTGATTATGCTGCATCAAGGCGGGTTCAAAGAAGCAGTTGCCACTCTTGGTACGGCTCTGACAAATGATCATTTGCCTTTACTACGCAAGGGTGACCCAAAAATTATATTGGCATACGATGGAGATAAAGCCGGAGTTGCTGCAGCATTAAAGGCTGCCCAAATGCTTTCTCTTGCCGGATTCGATGGAGGAGTAGTGCTTTTTCCAAATGGCCAGGATCCCGCTGATTTGATAGCAAAAGGTGAAACAGAATTAGCAGCAAAGTTGCTTAGAGAACATAAGCCGTTAATTGAATTTGTCATAGAGAAAATTATCGGACAATATGATCTATCCAATCCAAAAGAAAAAGAGAGTGCATTTGGAGCTGTCCGTTCTTATTTAGCAGGTCTTAGCGATATTTTGCAAGAGTCTTATGTGCCATTTGCCGCGTCTTCTTTGCAAGTTTCCATAGCACTGTTTGGCAAGGGCAGAAAAGCTCAAAAGTTTATGCCGACAGTCTCTAAGCAAACCAAGTATGATATAGAGCAGCTCAGTCTGCTAAAAACATTACTAGAGTATCCAAGAATGATAGATGATGTGTTAAATATTGTACATCCTGCGATGTTTGGAGTGTATGAAGAATATTTTCAAGCTATTATCATCGGAGATAGCGAACACCAGCTTGTCCGACAGCTTTCTCTTAATGAGCATGCCAAGGTTATGAGTGAAGCTGATTTGCAAAAAGCTTTGCGTAATTTTCTTATCAAATATTATGAAGATAAACTAAAAAGTATAACAGCCGATACGACAATATCTTTTGGGAGAAAAGCACTATTAATTAGAGCGATCAAGACAGAGATTATACCAAAATTAGAGAGAGGGGAAATGGTCGATCATGAGAGCATTGGCATTATTTAGCGGAGGTTTAGACAGTATGCTAGCAGCGAAGAAGGTCGCTGATATGGGCATAGAGGTCATAGCTATACATGTCAAGATAGGTTTTGGCAGCAAAAAAGATATTGAAGATCTTTTACGACAAAGAGCATCAATAGCAGGAGCTTCATTTCGAATCATTGATGTGCGAGAAGAATACATACAAAAGATTTTATTTAATCCTGTGCACGGATATGGAAAAAATTTTAATCCATGTATAGATTGCCATGGATATATGTTTCGAATAGCAAAAGAACTTATGAGGGAGATTGATGCCTCTTTTATCATCACAGGCGAGGTGCTTGGGCAGCGTCCAATGAGCCAACGAAGTGATGCCATGAAACTTGTTAGCCGCTTAGCAAATGATGAGAGCGAAAAACTTATACTCAGACCACTCTCAGCCAAGCTCATGGAACCAACTACGCCTGAGAAAGAAGGCTGGGTGGATAGAGAAAAACTGCTTGATATATCAGGCAGAAGCAGAGACAGGCAGATAGCCATGGCTGCAGAGTATGGATGGGAGGAGTATGAAAGTCCGGGAGGGGGGTGTCTGCTAACCGATATTCACTATAGCCAGCGTATAAAAGAGCATATCTCTCATGATAGTTTTGAATTAGAAGATATAGAGATACTCAAATTCGGACGGCATTTTAGACTTCCAGATAATGCCAAATTAATTGTCGGCAGAGATGAAGCTGATAATGAGGCATTAAAGAGAATTGATAGTCACAAATATATTCCGATTGCATTGCCGGTGATCGGTCCGTTTTCGCTTATTAGTTCATCTGCATCATCCGCGGATAAAGAATTAGCTGCACGGATAGCCATCACTTATGCCAAAAGCAACAAGGATGAATTATATGATGTAACTATCGGTGATAAGGTTTACTCGGTCGCAGCATTTGTTTCCAAGCAAGATACACATCGTTATTTTTTCAACGCCTAAGCTTATTTTAGGTTTTGATGGTATAAAATTTCAATTCCTAAGCAGTGGGGCATTAGCTCAGCTGGGAGAGCGCTTCGCTGGCAGCGAAGAGGTCAGCGGTTCGATCCCGCTATGCTCCACCATTCTACAGTTTTTTACAATCCAAACCAATCTAAATTAAATATCACAAAACCCCTAAATATCGTGCTTATAGCCTTATTATAGTCCAAATAAGTCTAAACCAAGCTAAATAAATCTATAATTTTATTACGGTAACTTTTACGGTAACCGATGATTTACGGTAATTTATAGATTTTGAGTTACCGCAAAAATGAGAGGTAATAAATGCCAAAGCACGCCACACCGCTAACAGATATAAAGATAAAACAAGCTAAACCAAAAGAAAAAAACTACAAATTAACAGACGGTAAGGGCTTGTATATCATCATCACGCCCAAAGGTTTTAAATGGTGGCGGTTAGATTATACCTTTGAGAATAAACGCCAAACCCTATCATTAGGAACATATCCGACCGTTACTCTTGTAAATGCACGAAAAGAGGCTCTAAAGCTCAAAGAGATGATAAGTCAAGGGATTAATCCTTTGCAGGTTAGAAAAGATAAAAAAGAGGCTATAAAAGAGCAGGAAACAAAAAACCAAAACACTTTTTATAACATCTCTCAAAAATGGCATACAAGCTACAAATCAAATGTATCAGAAAACTATCATAGAAAATTATCAAAAGCTTTAGATAACTATCTCTATGCAACCCACGAACTCAACGGCAAAAAACTATCAATCAAAGATAAACCCATAGATGAGGTAACCCGTAAAGATATTATCTTCATACTTGAAGCCCTCAAGGATAGAGGTTTGCAAGAAACCGCCAACAGAACAGCCGTTATGCTGCAACAGATTTTTAGATACGCAGTTACTCACGAATACATACCACATAATATCATTTTTGATATTGATAAAAAAGTAGTTTTAGGCACACGCAAACAAACCAACTATCCAACTATCACAGATCCAAAAGAGATAAAAAATCTTTTACTTGCTATTGATAATTATAACGGCGATTATAGCACTCAAAAAGCTTTGCAGGTCTTACCCTATCTTTTTGTTAGAAACTCCAATCTAAGACAAATGGAGTGGACGGAATTAGACTTTGAAAAGAACGAGTGGCACATACCAAAAGAGAAAATGAAAACCAAAGAGGCTTTTATCTTGCCTTTGCCTCATCAAGTGGTAACGATACTCAAAGAGATAAAAGAAAATCAGATGAGTAGCAAATATGTATTTGTAAGTAGTGTTTACAAAGATAGAGCTATTAGCGATAACACCCTCATACTTGCCTTAAGACGATTAGGCTACACCAAAGAGCAGTTAGTACCTCATAGTTTTAGAAGTATCTTTTCAACCATTGCCAACACTTACGCCAACGACCCACAGCAAGGACACGGCTATACAAGTGAAGTTATAGAGGCATTGTTAGCTCACAAAGAGCCAAATAAGGTTAAGAGTGCATACAATAGAGCCACATACATAGAAGCTATGAGAGGGCTTATAGAGTGGTATAGTGAACATTTAGACAATATAAAAAAGGGTAGATTATGAGTGAGAAAAACAAAGAAGTAGAAAAAGATTTTAACATTCAGTTAAAAGAGTACATTGAGAAGTATCCAACACTGATTTTATCACAAATTGAGGATATACATAGTATCGCAGTGATTAGAGAATACTTTGAAGCAAAGAAAAAAGAAAATAAAAATTCAAGGGTAAGCACAAATACCTATCTGAAAATCTCAATAGAATTTTATGACTTAATGGCAAATCAAAACTATTGCTATACAAGTGCTATCAAGAAAATAAAAGATACATATTTTTATAAAAATGATAGTAGTGTAAGCAATCATCTACAGAGATTTAAAAAACACATTAGCACAGGATATGAGGGTAGCGAGAACGGTAAATATGGTTATTTATTCAGATTGATTAATGAAAATTCACAATATAAATATCCTATTAGAAAAAATAGTGGTGGTGTGGAGTATAACATAAGAGCTATTAATAACATAGTTGATCATTTGGTTGTGAAATTTAAGATACCAACAGAACTACCATATGATTTTCCCGATATGAACATAGATGACGAAGAGATGCCAAATAGTGTTCCCGAGATTAACATAGACGATGAAGAGATACCATTTTGAACTACACTAAAACTACACTATTACTACATATAAAATACACTATTACTACATCACAACTACAACATTACTACTACACTACATTAACTACAAAATAATCCAAAAAATCCTTTATAATTCAACCTGTAATTACATAATCTCATAAATTCTAAACCGTGAGATTAAAAACCTTTAGCTAAAGTCCTTTTACTCAAGGCAAAGAGTAGAAAGATAAAAAAATGGAAACAATGGAAAATATGAGAGCTAAGGACGCTCATTTATATCTAGGAGTAGGATTATCTACACTATGGCACTATGTAGCTCAAAACAAAATCAGAGCATACAAGTTAAGCGATAGAGTAACGGTATTCAAAAAATCAGAGCTTGACGATTTTATCAATGGCGGTGCGAAATGAAACTTCATAAACGCATTAAACAGATCGTGTCTCTCACGATAGATGATTTTTATAGCAGCGGCAAAAGCACCAGCGAAAGCAAAGAGAGCCTTATAAGTTGGCTATGTGATGATATGCTTAAAATCGAGAACATAGAGGACTTATACACCTATGAGATAAATATGCTAATCCTCGAAAAACTAAAGAGCCTTGATATTATCGATATCTCATTTATAGTAGATTTACTTTGTAAAAATATGAAGAGCGGTAACAATGAAGATATTGATTTAAAATTTGATGAGGTGGTGATATGATGGAAAATAGAAAAACAAGCTATTTGATCATAGCGTTAACCAAATTATTAAACGGTGAGAGATTATCATTTATCGAGGGTGCAAAAAACTCAAACCAATATTTTTACACGATAAAAAACAAGGGTATTGAACTTATAGAAGTTGAAGTACCAAATCTCACAAATAGAGGTAATCATTTAGAGCGAATATTAAATCAAACGGACGAAAATATCAAACTTGCAAAAGCATATTTGGCACGATTAAAAAGAATGGTTTGAGAGTAGCTAATGAAATATCAAAGAGCCGTTATCGACTCTTTGAACATCACAAGCCAAAACATAGAGGGCTTAATCATAGATTTGCAAGATGATTATATCCTTGAAGTGGTTAAAAGCAAGAGTATATTTAATCCGAGCAGGTGGGTAAAAGCCTTTGGTAAAAAGCTCACAAGGAATATTAACCGAGCTTGTATCATACATACTATCACAGGGCTTGAAATACCCCTTAAAACCTTTTCAAACGCTAAAGGCAAGGAATGTATCGAGTTTGCAGGATTTTACTCTTATAATGAACGCTCAAACTATCTAGTGGCTTGTTATGATGATTTGAAGAGTTATTTACAAAATGGAACGATTAGCAGGATTGATATTGCTATTGATTTTAAAGACGAAGTACCAAAAGCAGTTATCAGAAAGATTTTAGTTGGTAGAGATATTTTACAAAAGAAAAATACAACATACTACAAAACACCAAAAGAGAAAAAGACTAACCAAAAGCTAGATATAAAAACTTATGATAAATACAAAAAAGAAAAAATCAAAAGAGATGATATTTTGATGAGGTTAGAATTTTGTTTTAAAGGTGCATACCTCAAAGGCTATAAGTTGAATGATTTGGATAGATTGATACCCAAGCTTCAAAAGAGTATCAAAAAATTATCAAATCTTGATGTAGAGATAGAGAGGCTTTAATCTCTCATCTCTCACGCGTAAGTTATGAAATACTCTTTTTCTACAGCAAAAGCCTTTTAAGCCCCTCTACACCGTCTATACAGGCATTTTACAAATAATCATTTTTTGCAGGAAAATATCAATAAATAGGCAAGGTTTAGGCAAGGTTTAGGCAAGGGTAAAGGGTAAGGATATTTTGCAAATGATAAGTTGCAAAAGTGAACACTTACAAAATGCTCAAACATCAACCACAAGGGCTTTTAAGCCAAAAAGGAAACATAAAGTGAACGCTAAAATGCAGCAACAAAAGGACACAGTAAATCAACAGTTACGGGAATAAGAAATAATGGCTACAAGGGATTTGGTGAAGTTTAAGGATAAAAAAGGAAACACCAAAATGCAACACAAAACGGAACGGCAAAATGAACATACTATCTATAAAAAAGTCCGATAAAAGTCCGATAAAAATCCAAACAAAAAGAAAAGACTTTTAAAGCTTGAATATTTTAGCAATTTAGTAAAGTTTTAGTATTTATTTAGTAAATTTTAGTATTTCACCTACGGTGGGGCAAATGCTAAATTGTTTTTGGGTATGAAAAATCTTGAGTTTGTGGGAGCTTGCCCGCCCCATTTGCTATTTATTGTTTGGAAGTACCTTTGGATCTAATAAACTATAATAAGAAGAGTATATTTTATTTGCTTGAGTGTATAATAAGACAATTTAAAAAGGCTTTGTAAATAAATTCAAGGGAATAGAATGAAACGAATACTTATGGCGGTGATTTTGGTAGGCACGGTTAGTTTTGCACAAATGATTTATGAGCCGTCAGATGTTGAATACAAACAAGGTATCTGTTTTGAAAAGGCTACAGGTAAAAAACTAACTGGTATTGCGAAAACCTACTATGAATCAGGTGCTTTGCTGTTAGAAAGCAATTATAAAGACGGCAAGTTAAATGGTAATGCAAAAATGTATTACGAATCAGGTGCTTTACAGTTAGAGTTAGAAGGTAACAATAAAGATGGCAAGCTAACTGGTATTGCGAAAACCTACAACGAATCAGGTGTTTTAAAGAGTGAAGAGAATTACAAAGACGGCAAAAAAAATGGCATTATGAAAACTTATTATGAATCAGGTGCTTTGAAGAGTGAATTTAACTACAAAGATGGAAAAGAAAACGGCATTAGTAAAATTTATTATGAATCAGGTGCTTTGCAAGCTGAAGGCTACAAGAAAGACAGCAAGTTAAATGGCATTATGAAAACTTATTATGAATCAGGTGCTCTGAGTAGCGAAGTGAATTGCAAAGACGGCAAGAAAAACGGTATTATGAAAATCTACCATAAATCAGGCGCTTTGTCAGGTGAAATAAAAATAATAAATGACAAAGCTATCTCTGGTATTTATTATCAAGAAAATGGAAGAAAGCTTAGAGATATGACTCACGCTGATTTTCACAGTTTTGGCTTGGAATGGTGAGTGTGATTTGTAAAAGGAATAAGTAGCAAAGATTTTTTGGAGCTTGTTTATCCTGCTTAATTTTGGTATAATGCTTTTAACTAAATTGCAATAAAATATGAGGCACAAACGGTTTAGGGGATAACTTTAGGGATAACTTTTATAACTAAGCCGTTTAAGCCCCTTAAATGCGCATAGTTTGATAGAGCTATGCCCACCATTCTACAGTTTTTTACAATCCAATACGCCTTATTAATCCTTTGAGACCATACTTTATTTTCACACCATTATAATCAAATTTCTAAATATAGATAAAATATGCGTTTTGAATTATTATCAATTTATGGTATAAATTTTTTATGATAAATCTCATTTAAAATACGAATTTGAACTATTAAAAAGTTTAAATACAAGGATTGCTCCATGTCACATTTATTCAATCAAACTATAACACTTCCCGATGGCAGGGTATTGGGATATGCTGAGTCTGGAGATCACCAAGGCAAACCGCTTTTTCTTTTCCATGGGTTGAATAGTTCACGTCTAGAAGCTAAGATCGTAAATGAAAAGATGTCTCGAATAGGAATTCGCGTAATTGGAATCGATAGACCAGGCATGGGGCTTTCTTCTTTTCATAAAAACCGTACAATACTTGATTTTGTTGAAGATATCGTTGTGTTGGCCGATACACTTCGTATAGACAGTTTTTCTATTTTGGGTATATCTGCAGGTGCGCCTTATGCCTTGGCCTGCGCATACAAGATACCGCATATGATCACGTTTTGCGGACTTGTTTCTGGATTAGCTCCAATGAAGTGGGATGTGAGAGAAATAAACAAAAAGTATCGTGCATTTATCTTTGTTGCACAGAAATTGCCTTGGCTAGCTGAACCATTCTTTTGGTTGCTGCAAGGAAGATACAGTCAGGATATATCAAAAACAGACCAATTTTTAGAAAGCGTCGTTTTTGCCTTAGACGATGTAGATAAAAAAATATTGCAAAATACAACTATTAAAAAGGCCTTACTGGATACGTTTAGAGAATCATATCATAATGGCACCAAAGGCGTTGCGTACGATGCGAGAATAGTCCTAGGAGAATCGTGGGGTTTTAGATTGGAGGATATACGCTTCGAAGATATTCATTTATGGCATGGCGAAAAAGATTTGGCTGTTCCTGTAAGTATGGCAAAAAGTATGGCAGGTATGATAGATCATGCAAAAATCAAACTCTATAAAAATGACGGGCATTTGTCACTTATTTTTCATCAGATGGATGAGATACTTACGGCTTTTTGTTAGTTTGTACTTCGTATTTTTTATTTATTGTGCTTGGAGTGATTCAATGTATGTTTATTTAGTTACCATTATTTAAGCCGTTTACCTTCGTTAAATATATATTAGGTACACTTGTAAAAAATAAATAATAAATAGGCAATATGATGAAAAGTTGGTTTTCCAAATTAAATAAATGGGTAAAAAGAGTTATTTGGTTATCGCTTTTAGTTGTTATAGGCTTTGGTGTCAAATACTTTTTCTTTCCAGCAAAAGAAGAAAGTACAAATGTAACTGCTATTGTGACTAAAATGGATTTGGAAGATACGGTATTGGCTACCGGGGTAACAAATGCCTATAAACAAGTAAGCGTTGGCGCACAAGTATCAGGACAAATCGAATCTCTAAATGCCCAGATAGGACAAAGTGTCAAAAAAGGAGATGTTCTAGCTCTTATTGATGCTCAAACTCAAAAAAACAATTTGCAAAGCGCAGAAGCTGAACTAGTAAGTAATGAGGCTGCTTTGATCAGCTATGAAGCCGCGCTCCAAAAAGCTAAGTTGGAATTTGATCGTCAAGCTATGATGATAAAAAGCGGGGCTACATCCAAAGCAGAATATGATAGCGCTAAAGCTTCATTGGCTCTGGCAAAGGCAAATATAGCTACTGCTAAAGCCAATATAAAACGCTCTAAGTTAGCTATAGAGACTGCCAAAGTCTCATTGGGCTATACCAAAGTCATAGCTCCGATGGATGGAGTGGTAGTCTCTATAGCAGTAGAAGAGGGTCAAACTGTCAATGCTAATCAAACCACCCCAACTATACTTGTCCTTGCGCAATTAGATAAAATGACTATTAAAGCAGAGATCTCTGAAGGTGATGTATTTAAGCTAAAGGAGGGGATGGATGTTGATTTTACAATTTTAGGGGATAGTACGCATCATTACAAAACTAAACTTCGTTCAGTTGATCCTGCCCCCACTGCTCTAGCAGACAACAGCAATATAGATGTTAATACTTTAACTGATGCTATTTATTATTACGGCATGATGGATGTTGAAAATACCGGCAGAAGGCTCAAAATAGGAATGACAACCCAGATGACGATTTTTGTAAACAAAGTTAGCAATATATTAGCTATCCCATCAGCAGCTCTCGGAGCCAAAAACAAAAAAGGCGAATACGAAGTAAGGGTATTAGGCAAAGACAATCAAATAGATCAAAGATGGGTACGTATTGGAGTAAATAACAATGTCAATGCTGAGGTAATTTCAGGATTAAAAGAGAATGAACAAGTCATAGTATCTCAAGGTACATCCACAGTAAGTAATGCAACACAAGCTAGAGCACAAGCTAGAATGAGCAGAATGGGAGCGCATTAAAGATGCCACCTATTTTGGAAGTCAAAAAACTTTATCGTAAATTTCCTTCCGGGGAAGATGAGGTAACTATACTAAAAGATATAAACCTTACCATTGAAGCCGGTGAACTAGTTGCTATAATGGGGCAGTCGGGCTCAGGTAAAACAACTTTGATGAATATATTAGGATGCCTTGATCGTCCTAGCAGCGGAAGCTATAAAGTGCACGGCAAAGCTACAGACGAAATGGACCCAGATGAGCTTGCAGAACTTCGCAGAGAGCATTTTGGATTTATATTTCAGCGTTATCATCTGTTAAGCGATTTGGATGCTTTGGGTAATGTGGAAGTGCCGAGCATATATGCCAATTATATATTTGAAGAGAGGGTTGAAAAAGCCAGCAAGCTGCTTACCAGATTGGGGCTTGGTGATAGAATGAATCATAAGCCAAACCAACTCTCAGGCGGACAACAACAAAGAGTAAGTATAGCCAGAGCGCTTATGAATGGCGGAGAGATCATTCTTGCCGATGAGCCAACAGGAGCTTTGGACAGTCGTAGTGGTCAAGAAGTCATAGAAATACTCCAAGAACTTCATGCAGACGGCCATACCGTAATCATAGTAACACATGATATGAATATAGCTAACACGGCCCACAGGATCATAGAGATAAAAGATGGGGAGATAATTTCAGACAAGCGTATTGTAAAAGAAGAGTTACATGCAAAAGCTATTGTCAAAAACGCAACAGCCAGTAAACATCCTTGGCAAGGAGCGATAGATAGATTCAGTGAAGCTTTTGGGATGGCATTTAAATCCATGCTAGCTCATCGTATGCGCACATTTTTAACGATGCTCGGTATTATTATAGGTATAGCATCTGTGGTATCTGTTATAGCTTTAGGAGAGGGCTCGCGCCAAAAAATTCTCAAAGATATAAGCAATATGGGTACAAATACCATCAATATCTATCCAGGCAAGGGTTTTGGTGATCGTGATGCCAGAAAGATCCACACACTCACAGTGGCAGATGCTGAAATTTTAAAAAAACAAGATTTTATAGATAGTGTTACTCCAAGTGTCAATGATAGTGTTACGGTAAGATATAAAAATATATCTGTTGATGCCCAAATCAAAGGAGTAGGAGAAGATTTTTTCCAAGTAAGAGGTATAGAGGTAAACAAGGGCATGATGTTTGACAGCAAGCTTGTCGGAGAATACGCTCAAGTGGCCGTCATAGATCCAAATGCACAAAAAGAGTTGTTTGGCCCAGATGTAAACCCTGTAGGTCAAACTATTATGCTCGGAAGTGTGCCAGTGCGTATCATAGGACTTAGCAAAAAATTATCCAGTGCATTTATGGGAGCCGATAGCATAAATATTTGGGTGCCGTATACTACGGTAATGAGTAGGATGCTAGGACAATCACATCTCAATAGTATAACCGTAAGAGTATCTGATGATGTTACAAGTACGGCTGCAGAAGAGGGTATAAATAAAATTTTAGAGCAACGTCACAGAATAAAAGATTTCTATATGGCAAATCTGGATAGTATCCGCCAAACTATAGAGAGTACTACTGCTACGATGAGGTTGCTTATCTCCATGATCGCTGCGATCGCACTTGTGGTTGGAGGTATCGGAGTAATGAATATTATGCTGGTATCTGTGACGGAACGTACAAGTGAAATTGGAGTCCGTATGGCGGTTGGAGCTAGACAGAGCGATATTATGCAGCAATTTTTAATAGAATCAGTAGTAGTTTGTATTTTTGGAGGAGTGCTTGGAATTGGATTGGCACTTTTGATAGGAGAGATATTTGGGCAAATGAGCAGTATGTTTAGTATGATCTTTTCAATCGGTTCTATTGTTTTTGCATTTGTTTGTTCGACTCTTATAGGTGTAATTTTTGGCTTTATGCCTGCTAAGAATGCAGCCAAACTAGATCCTGTAGTCGCACTTAGTAGAGAATAGGAGTTGATATGAATCAAATTTATATATATAAAAAACCGCTACGCTATACGATAGTATCTGCGAGCATGGCATTTTTGCTGCTTGGTGGTTGTGCTTCAAAAAATATCGATATTTCCAAAAATACCACCATTACTAATATTCAAAATAATAGAAAATGGTGGGAGAGTTTTGGGCAAAAAGATCTAAATCTTTTAGTAGAACAGGCTTTAAATCAAAACACCTCGCTTATCATAGCAAGTTACAAGCTTGAACAAGCCAAATTAAATGTGGATCTTGCTACAAATAGTATGCTTCCATCGTTTTCCGGCTCACTCCAAGCTTCAAGCTCTAGACCTCTAGATAAAAGCAGCGCTTCGACAATAAATGCCGGGGCAAATCTAGCAGTAGGGTATGAGCTAGACCTTAGAGGCAAATTATCTGCAACTAAGAGTATAAAAGAGCTTGAAGCCTTAGCTACTGAGCAGGATCTGCAAGCAAGCAAGCTTTTTATCGAAGGCGAAGTAGCTAAGTTGTATTGGCAGTTGGCATATTTGAGCGAAAATATATATCTCTCCAATCAAAACATAGATTCGTCTACAAAAATAGTTGAATTAATCCGTACAAGATACAAAGCCGGAGCAGCATCAAAACTTGATTTGCTAATGGCAGAACGTTCACTTGCAAGCCAAAAAGCATCTTATGAAAAGCTGCTCCAATCTCGCACTGAGGCTATGCATGCTTTAGCGATTATTTTGGACATTGAACCGGCAAAATATACTGATAAAATACCCCAAAGATTTGCATTAGATGTGTTATCAAATATTCCTGCTAATATACCAGCAGATACTTTATCCAATAGGCCGGATATTTATGCAGCTGGGATGCGTTTGCAAGAAGCAGGATTAGGTATCGATGTGGCAAAATCCAGCTTTTATCCGTCTTTTAATTTAACAGGCAGCATAGGCACCAGTTCAAATGCTTTAGCAGAGTTGCTTCAAAATCCTATAGGTGTTTTGGGATTAAATATAATATTGCCTTTTTTGAATTGGAATGAAAACAGTATAAATCTTAAAATTTCAAAAGTAGCTTTTGAGCAAGCAAAGGTAGAATTCCGCCAAAAACTTTATAATGCCCTAAAAGAAGTCGAAGATGCATTATCGGCAAATGAACGATATGCACTAGAAGGCAGAGAGTTAAGGCAAGCATACTTGCAAGCACAAGAGGCAGAAAAACTTTATGAGATAAGGTATCGAGCAGGGGCTTCAAGTCTAAAAGATTGGTTGGATGCTGGAGAGACGGCGCGAAATGCACAGTTGTCATATGTTGACAATCTATATAGACAATATGTCAATAGGGTTAATCTATATTTGGCTCTTGGCGGATGATATGATAATGTTTCTAGCTTTGGAGGCTAGAAACATTAAACAAAAAGGGAGTAATTAAGTTATATATTAAAATGATGTGCTTATAGTAACAACAACATGGTCTTGATCAGGATATGCGCCAGCACTATCTGCATTGAAATCAGTATAAGCGAGACTAGCTGTAAATTTTCCTATCGGTTTTGAAAGTTTGACACTATAGTTACTGCCAGTATCTTCATAATCTCCATAAGTTGCTCCTATTGATATATCATAAGGAAGAGCATAGCTTGCACCTAATTCGTAGTAGTCTAATTTTTTTACGCCTGATGGGGCATCTGCACCGAAATAATATTTTCCTGACAGTTCAAGAACATCTATGCTTTTACTAAGACCAACATATGCTTCTCCAAAGTTAAGAGCCGTAGAGTTATGCGGATATGCATATTCTATATATCCTAAATCATATCCAATTCCAGCTATCTCACCTTTATACCCGCCGTAGAAATCAAGTTCCATTGATTCATCCAAAACTGAACCAAATTCTACATTCGAACCCCATACTCCAGCATAGAAACCTTTATATTCAAGATCTATTCCTCCTTGAATTGCAGGTGAATTATCTGTTTGAGTAATACCTCTCCATACATAATTGCTAGTCAATGCCATATTGGCTGAATATGTAAAATCTGATGATTCCTCTACCGCTGGTGCCGGAACAGTTATAGCCGGTTCAACCGGAGCAATATCGCCACCTGCGTATAAAGTACTGCTCATTGCAATTATTGCTATCAAACTTAGTTTTTTTACTTTCATCTTTTTCTCCTAATTATTGTGATGTAACAAAGTATAACAACATATTGAACATAAAATAACAATAAATATGATTAAATTTTAGGCAGGAATATAACGTTTGAAATGGTATAACATTAAAAATCATACCAAATAAATTTGGTATGATTGTAAAAAGGAGTATTTAATGTGACATCCAAAGGGATGTCAAAGTGTTAATTATTTAACGATAGGCTGAGGAGTTATTTGCGTACTAGCCGGAAGTACAGGATAAGTAATGGCAGGTTTTCTGCCGGTAAGCGATCTTAGAAAAGTTTCGATTTTTGCTGCATCTTCATCACTAATTTGTGTATTTAACTGTACTTTACCCATTTCTTGGATAGCTTCTTTAATTGTCCATATTTTACCGTTGTGAAAATATGGAGCTGTCTCTTCTATATTTCTAAGAGTTGGAACTTTAACCATTTTGTTAGCATTGCCTTTAAAGTCACCGACATCTTTGTATTTATAGATTCCCTGAGCATCAAAAATTTGCATACCTCCACCAAGATTAATGCCGGTATGACATGCCGTACAACCTTTATCGGCAAATATCTTTAAGCCTTCTTTTTCTTCAGCTGTAAGTGCATTGCTATCACCGTTTAAAAAGTCATCAAATCTAGAAGGAGTAACCAATGTTCTCTCAAACAGCCCTATAGTTCTAGCGATAAGTTCGAACGTGATCTTGACATCATCTCCATAAGCTTTTTTAAACTCATCTACATAGGCAGGAATAGAAGCCACTCTTTGTTCTATCAATTCTTTTGAAGAAGCCATCTCTGGGCTTGCTTGCATCGGCCCTTCGGCTTGGTCTTCTAAGTGCGGGCTTCTTCCGTCCCAGAATTGTGATTTATTGAAAACAGAATTATAAACTGTCGGAGAATTTAAGTGATGAGGATTAGCAGTCCATTTGTCTCCGATTGCAGCTTCTACACCATCTACACCTCCAAGTGCAAGGTTATGACAGGTATTGCAGCTGATCAAACTACTTTGAGATAACCTAGGATCAAAATATAATTTTTTACCCAATTCTATTTTGGCCTCCGAAAAAGTATTGTTCATATCTTCAGTTAGTTTTTTTAGTTCATTCGCATCTACAGGTATTGGCTTAAGACCCATTGCCAAAACTCTTTTTGCCAGCTCGTCAGTTGGTGCCAAAACTATAGTTTTTTCAGCTTGTACAGCAGTACTAGCATTATCATCAGCTGGTTTTTCTTTACATCCGGCTAAAATGAGTAAAGAAATCAATCCGGCAGACAATACGATTGATTTTGTTTTCATTGCATTTCCTTATATTATTTGATGTTATATTATACAAGAAAAATACTTTGAAAAGAAATAATATTTATCCTATCTATTTTCTTTTGTATTGATAATTTTTATTATAAAGTTTTTATATATTAAAGCACAGATGAAATGAGACTGATAGTCTGTTTTAAAGAATAAAAAATTATTTATTTCTGAGGTGTAATTTGATTTAGGATAGACACAGTATGAGTATTTTTATATGAGGACGCAATCTTACATATACGCTAATAATTATTTTGCTGCCGTGATAAGCGCAGCAAAGTTTACTGCATCTAGTGATGCACTGCCTACCAATACTCCATCTACGTTTTTAATTGAAGAGATCTCTTTGATATTAGCGGCATTAACACTTCCGCCATATAAAAGAGGTTTTGAACTCAATGCTCTAAGAGCTTGATGTGTTACGGCTATTTCATTGTTTGTTGCACTCTTACCGGTACCTATTGCCCAAATAGGCTCATAAGCAATTATTAACTTGTCATAATTTGTATCGATGCCGTTAAATTGTTCTGCAAGATAATCCAGTACAGCATCATTGCCTTGTTCTCTTACTTCAAGCGGTTCGCCTATGCAATAGATGATTTCAAAGTTTTGTGATTTGTAAAATTCAAATTTTTTTGATATATCTTCCCCGGATTCTCTGAGCAGTTGTCTTCTTTCGCTGTGTCCTATCAAAATAGTTTTGATATCAAACTCATCTAACTGTTCCAGCCCAATTTCTCCAGTAAATGCACCATTCATGGCAGGATACGCATTTTGTGCCCCGATAGTTATTTTGCCGCGATGCGAAGACAATGCCGTAGATGGCGGAAATATGTAAAATTTGTCACTTTGATTATCTGAAATTTGCTGCTCTAATTGCTTTAAATATGCCAAAGTCGAAGCTCTGGTGTGATTTGTTTTGAAATTGGCTGCAAAAATCATTGAAGTACCGCGATACCTGGAAGTTCTTTTCCTTCTATCAATTCTAAACTCGCTCCGCCGCCGGTACTTACAAAGCTCATCTCTTCTATATCTCCTGCTCTTGCTGTCACATCAGCAGTATCTCCGCCACCTACTATAGTAGTAGCGTGGCTTTGCGCAATATTGTGAGACATCAAGATACTTCCTTTTGAGAATTTATCTATCTCATAAACGCCCATAGGCCCATTCCATATGATAGTTTGCGCATCATGCAAAGCTTCTCTAAAAAGCCTGCTTGTAGCAGGCCCGATATCCAGCCCCATCCATTCTTTTGGTATCTCTTGTGATGGAAGGTATTTTGTCATTGCTTCGCTGCTAAAATTATCTGCTACTACCAAGTCAACAGGCAAGTAAAACTTCACGCCCCTATCTTTGGCTCTAGTCATGATCTTTTTAGCATCTTCCAATAGATCATCTTCTACTATAGATTTGCCGATCTCAAGTCCTTGGGCTTTAAGAAACGTAAATGCCATTCCTCCGCCTATTACAATCTTGTCAACTTTTTCTACAAGGTTTATAAGTGCTTGCAATTTGCCAGAAACCTTACTGCCTCCTATAACGGCCACAAATGGACGAGTTGGGTTTTCTATCACTTTGCTAAAGAAATTGATCTCCTTATTCATCAAGAAGCCTATGCCTCTATTTTCCGGTGCAAATTGTTGTGCAAGAGCATATATAGAAGCATGCTTACGGTGACACGCGCCAAATGCGTCATTTATGTAAACATCTGCTAATGATGCCAGCTCTTTAGCAAAACTTTCATCATTACTTGTCTCTCCTGCTTCATAGCGAAGATTTTCAAGGATGAGTATCTCTCCTGCTTTCAGGGCAGCAGCTTTGCTTTTGGCGTCAGGCCCTATGACATCATCTGCAATTTTAACTTCACCATTAAGTTTAAGCAGTTTGCGAAGACGAAGCTTTACCGGTCTGAGCGAATATTTTTCTTCATATTTACCTGGTTCTGGTCTTTCGTAATGTGAAGCCAGAATAACTTTGCAATCCCTATCTAGACAATATCTGATAGTCGGCAATGCCTCCCTGATACGTCTATCATCTGTAATATTGCCCTCATCATCTTTTGGTACATTAAAATCACATCTTATAAAAACTCGTTTACCGTCTATATTTATATCTTTAATCGTTTTTGGCATATATCTTTCTCTA
>Ga0265293_10000797_pt1 | contig 72616 bp, 85 predicted proteins | sample Munlanlewell138R_FD_192505 | JGI IMG/M metagenome (GOLD analysis project Ga0265293, IMG submission 192505) | Leachate microbial communities from a municipal landfill in Southern Ontario, Canada - Leachate well 138R | ecosystem: Engineered > Solid waste > Landfill > Unclassified | place: Canada... | reverse complement strand
ATCCGCGCCGCTGCTCCAGCTGCCGCCACGAGACGGGACGCGCTCGCCATAGTTGCGCATATAGGCGCTTTCACTTTTCATCGTTTCAGGCACAGCCGGATACAGTCCCAACGCCTTGGCGATAGCAGGAACATTCAGGCCAGCCTTAGCCGTCATGCTCTTCAGCGCAACAGACGCCGAGTTACCGGAGTTCGCGTCGTCGCCCAGCTCGCCAAGACGGTTGGTAATGGCGTCGGAAAGGACGATGTTGCCGCCGGTCGGGCTTGAGGCGTCGTACTTGAGGGTGCCAGCGGTGCCGGGAGCCACCAGGGCGCCGTCGCTTGCACGGATAGCGCGCCAGGCACTGGAAGTGCGCGCCAAGTCCGTGGTGTGCAGTGCGGCGTCGTTGTTGGGGATGACTTGAATTTCGCCGTCCATCAGGCGCATGCCAGGCGACCATTCCCAAATATTCCCGCACAGGTCGGAAATACCATTCGGCGTATTGTCGTGACGCCACGACGCAGGGCCAGAGCCGGTCAAGGTGCGGGCGGTGCCGCTGCTGGCTCCGGGGGTGCCGCCATCCTGACGGCGGGCCGTTTCGTGCGTGGCTTCGTGGGAGCGACCGTAGTTGCTGTTGCCGCGCGGCTGGAAACCGTTTTTCTGACACCACAGGGCCAGCGCAGCGTACTCCGCGTTCGTGGTGAGGTGAAAGCCAGGCCCGGCTGCCCGCGCTGCATTCACGAATGTGTCGTGATTGGCGGAGGCGCTGGGGTCAACACCGGCCAGAGAAACCAGCTCGCCGTTCTTGATGATTCCCTGATACGCGCCAATGAACAGCTCGCTTTTCTCGACGCCGCCGACGATGAATGCGGGATGGACGCCGGTGCCAAGGCTGACATCAATGTCTTCCAGATTGAACTTCGGCACGACGTTCATGATGGACGGCTGTCCACTGGCGGTATACAGGATGGTCTGCTTGCCGCCGCTGGCGGCTTCGACGGAAGCGCGTAGCTCGTCTTTCACGTAAATGCTGGGCATGAATTTCTCCAATAGTTGCGGCTGCCCTGGCGATCAGTTCGCCAGGGGCCAGAGGGTTACTTCGATGGCGTTGGGGTCAAGCTCCTGGGCCACGCGCTCGACGCTTTGACCCTCTTCGCCCTCGTCTTCCTCGCTGCCTTCGACCGGGATCTCTTCGTAGACGCGGGCCGGAATGACGATGTGCGCCAGGTATGCGCCATCGCCACCGATATGGGCGGTGCTGCCGGACTGGCGCACCTCAACGACTTGCATGCTGTCCTGCTGCAATTCGCGGCAGTCCACCAGGACACCGGCCACAGTGATGACGTGGCCGTCCACCGCAAAATCAGCCACGGCCTGGCCGGGCTGCTTCAATTGAATACGTGCCATTGTTTTCTCCTTCGAGGGGGTTAGTTGCTCAAGCGCGAGAGCTTCCAGCGCAGGCGCACGTTGTCTGCTGCGCTGTGCAGCTCAATGGAAAAGCCATTGGTGGCGCGGCTATGCGCAACCACGGCGTCAGCGCCGCAGGGCGCGCCTTGAGCGGACACCACATCGAACGCAAGCTGGTAGTCGGAAGCGCCAAGGGTGTTGATGGCGACCGTCTGAGTGGGCGGGCTATCGAGCAGCAGAGGGAACTGCGGCTCAAACCGGCGCACGCTGGTCAGCGTGACGCCGCTCAAATTGGGGTCTGTCGCGTCGGTATTACCGGCGGGGATGGTCAGTTGGTAGAGCGTGATAGCGCCGTCCGGTACGTCGGTGCCGACCGGCGTCACTGCGGGCCGCCACGAGCCGTTGGCATCCTGAAACAGATACGCGCGCACCGTGACGGAAGAGCCGGACGGATTGCTGGGAACGCTGGCCGCGTTATCGGTGCCGCTGACGGCAAACGCGCGGCCCTGCGCAAAGCAGGCGCCATCGGTGAAATTCAGGTTCCGCGTGGCGGTCGTGGACTTGCTGGCCGCGCAGCCGCGAATCAGGCCACGGTTCGTAATGACGATTTCGCCTTCCTGTTGGGCGACCGTCTTCAGGGTGTTGACGCCTGAATTTGCCAGCGCTGCTTGTTGCAGCGCAAAGAGCAAAACGGCGATCTTGTTGTTGTCGGCCTCCTCCGACTGGCCGGACACACTGGATTCCAGTTCATTCAGGCGGATGCCAAGATTCGCTTTCCCGCCGCGCGCCGCGTTCAGTTCATTTTCACGAGCGACAAGACGGCCATCCAGATCAGCGAAGTTCGCATCAATCTCGTCATAGCGGGTGTTCCACAGGGAAGGAACCGCGTCGGGTTCATTGTTGGGAAGCGGGGTAATTTTCGGGTGGGGCAATGCCATTTGAAGGCTCCTTAAAAGCGCAGCTTGATACTGATTTCGTAACGCTCGTCGTTCTCCTTGAACTTCGGCGCAAACGTCTTCAAGCCGACGAGGTTTCCATTGGCGTCAATAAGGGCCGCTTCGGAAATTCCCGCACCGACAACCTCATTGGCTTCAATCGCCCCCTTGCCCGTTACCGAATACAGGTCTTCTTGCGTGATGGCCGCCAGCGGCTTGCGCAGAATCTCGTTATTCAGTGAAGTGGCGTTGGCGGACGGCGCTTTCGGCGTCAAGTCCGCGTTATGCCCGCCGTCGCCGAACGCCATAAAGGCAATGGGCGCGATGTTTGCGCCACCGGCCATGCGAGCGGCGATGCGGCGGCGATAAATATTGGCTACCACGGCTTCGGCCATGCCAGTCCTCCTAGAACGTCGTGATGCCAGCCATTCTTGCTGCCCGGAACTGCCCGAAACGGCGGCATTTTCCGAATCCAAGAGGGTTAACCCACCTTGAACGCCTCAAAAGTGAACTCGGGTGCCGCTGGGCTGCCGATTTGCCACCCACCATCCAGGCGCAGGCGTCGGACGGTGCCGGACACATACTGTTCTTCGCCCGGTATGTCGGCGGCCACCTTGAAGTGGCCCAGGCGCGGATATTTGGTCATCTTCATGGCCCGCAGGCGGCGGCCATTCAGCCGGAAGCGCCCCAGCTTGTTCTCTGCGCCCAAGTACCAGGAACCATTGAGCTGGCGCGGTGTGCCTGTCACCTTCGTTGCCGCCGCGCGCGTCAGGCGCTCCGGGAAGGCCCACATAGAAGCCTCGGATGCCATGGTCGTGCTGCTTTCAATCAGGAAAGGCTCGCCGCGCTCCAGGGTGAAGCCGAACGGACGCGGAGCCAGAAGGCCGCCCACCTTCCAGCGGCCATCCAGACGACGCCAGGATGACAGGCGCACACGCGCGCCCAGCCGCGCGGGATTGGCCGGGTACTTGATCTGGTGGTGTTCGTGGAATGTCGTCAGCAGGTCAGCGGGAACATCCATGTTGACGCGCTTCTGCATGAGCGCACGGCTGCCCACGTATATCGACCGCCCACCCAGCCGCCAGGTGCCGTCCAGTCGCCGGTCTTTTTCTCCAATCGTGGGCAGCCGGTAGGCGGACGCGCTGGCGTGGCTTTCCATCAGCAGGTCGCTTTCGATGCGGCAGCTTTTCAGCCGCCACACCGACTTACCGCCTCGAATCTCGCCCAGGCGGAAGGTGCCGAACGGCAGACCCAGCTTGACCAGCTCCCCGTCGCGGCCCAGCTTCCAGCGGACATCATCGGATTCGCCAATGACGCGCCCGCACCACGGGTAACGCATCTTGGCGTTCTTTTCCATGAACAGGCTGGACGACGCAAGGATCTCCAGGTGCAGCACGAAAGTCAGCCAGAATCGGAACAGCGGTAGCAAGCGCGCCGGTATCACCGAACGGATAATGTGCATCAGGCTTGCCACCGAACGCACGTTCACGCTGAAGTCCAGCACGATTTCCACGCGGCTGGTCAGATACATATTGTCGGTATCGACCTCGCGGTCGGCGCGACTTTCGTCCGCATCCAGGATGCGCCGACCAACGCCCCAGGAACCGTCCAACTTCAGGCCCGGCTCACCAAGCTGGTGCAGCCACCACGAAAACCGTGGCTTGGACGAATATAGCCCGGTCGGGTACGGCATATTCTTGTCGTGCCAAAGCTGATCAACTTGGCACAGATTCGGGAACAGCATCTGAAGGTAGGTGCGCAGGAAGTGCAGCCCGCGCCCCTGCACATCGCCCGATTTCCAGGCGCGGTACAGGTAGCGAGTGGCAGCCTCTTCGCGGTCGCCCTGCATCAGCACCAGGCCATCAGTGTTTACGGCTCGGCGCACCAGGTCGAAACTGCCAAGATGCGCAGCGCCCAGCACGTTCACGTCGAACGTGTCCGCCGCCAGATGCTGGTTGAACAGGTCAAGGAATAACTGCTTGAGGTCGGCTTCGACGCCGTTCTCCGCATAGCTGTTTTCCAGCGGCAGCAGGCGCGGCAGCTCGGCATTTGAGAAGTCGAAGGAACCCATGGCCTACCCGCCCCAGGATGGCGTAACGATGTTGACCGTCTCCACGTTCACGGCCAGCGTGTCGTGATCGAGGTAGCGCCACATTTCAGGCCGCGCCAGCAGCGATGCAGGCTCCACGATATTCACGGTCAAGTCCGCCTCGCCATCGGACAGCGCCTGAACCTTCTTACGCAGCAGTGCGTAAACGCGCTGGTACAGCGGGCGCTGCCGCCCGCGCCGGGCCGCCGCCGAATCCTGGCCGAACTCCGTCAGTAGCGCCTCGGTGATCTTCTCCTTAACGTCGGACGCAACATAGGACGTGGACACACGGGCATTGATGGTCATGCGGATCTTCGAGCGCACCGGCGTGAAAAAATGCACCCGATAGCTGTCGTCGGCGGCCAGGATGGCAGCTTTTATTTCCTGCTGGGTGGCGGTCAGGGAATCGCCTTCGATCACCAGTGGGGCGACCGGGGTATCAGGATCATCCTCATGGCGCACCTGTTCACCGCCATCGCTCGATAGGCAAGCCACGAACAGGGCGTTGATGTTGTCAAAACTCGGGCCACGCGCCTGTTCCTCTGCCGACTCATTCCAGACGGATAGGAATTTAAGGGTCGGGAATTTGCGCCGCACCAGAAAATCGAACTCGCCCAGGAACACTGCGTTGTTGTCATAGACGGACGGATAGCGGGCCAGGTCGCGCAGCACGGCCATGGGCATAGGATTCTGCCCTGCCACCAACAACGCATCCATGCTCATAGTGATGGCGGCCTCGGCGGGCGCGCCCAGATACTCGAAAGAAAACGGGCTGCCGTAGGCCGGGCTAACCTCGCCCGCCGTATAGAACACGGTCAGGTCGATTTCCGCGCCATCCTTCGGCTGCACCCCCACCACGCCGTCAAAGCCAAAGCGAACGTACACGCGCTGCTGGTCGTCGGCCTCGACGTGGAACACCCGCTCATCAACATCGGTATTCACGTAGCGGTCGCGGTGCTCAAAGGCGCCATCAACATCACTGACAGCAATCGCGCACAAATATGAGTCATCGCCCGGCGCCGGAACCTGGATGGCGTAGAACGGCTCCGTTCCACGGACAATATGTCTCACGCGGGTTGAGCTGATCTGGCTGGCCTCGAATGTCGCCGAACCACCAGGCTCGACCGTCGCCGCCGTCTCTACGCGCCAAGCTAGGCCCGACGCATCCAGCAGCGTCCGCGCAGACTCCACAGTGAAAGGTTCGCTTCCCGTATTAACGGCCCGCAACCTAACGCGCGCGGACTTACCTTTGCGCACAATGCCGCGCATGGCGGCGTCTGCCAGAACGGTTGAATCCCGCGCCTTCTCAAACGGCTCGGCCTGGGCCGTCTCCACCTGGGCCGACAACATGGAAAGCATGGTCGCCATAGCGTCCAGGTGCTGCATGATGCGAGGATCGCCCGCCTGGAAAAGCGGCGCGACATTCGGGTATGTATTGATCGAGTCGCGGATAGCCTTCTGGAAATCAGCCTTGGTTAGCATTGGCCCCTCCGGTAATTTCTATGGCCTGGCCGAAGACCTCCACCACCAGGTCAAGGCGGTCTGGGGCAGACGGAACCCCGTACAGGTTCAGCGAACCGGCAGGCAGAGCCTCCAGCACCGGAACGTCGCTGCGCATCTTTGCCAGGAACGAATCAGCAGCGCCATCAGCATGCGGGCGCTGCAAAAGTGATTTCGTGTCCTGTCCATAGTCAGAACCCAGATAGCCGCCAACCGGCGTATTCAGCCAGTGGCGAACCATCCCCTGAACGTCGTTTCCATTGATCTTTGCCATGCTGGAAAGAGTAGACTTCAGGCAGCACCAGGAAGCGGTCAGTTTTCCGTTTAGCCCTTGCCCAGCCCGCCGGTGGCAATGTGCGCAATACCGCGCTCACGCAAGTCTTGGCCCACCTCGGTCGGCGCAGACACCACGGCCACGGGCTTGCGCGTATCGCCGGACGCCATTGGCACGGACACCGGCGGCGCGTCAGCGATAGGTGGCATAGTGGGGGCGCTCGGAACCGCTGGAACGGATGCAACGGCCACCACCGGCGCGGCAGGGGCCGCCAGGCTGATGGCTTCGGGCATGGCCGCACCGGCAACCACGGGAGCGGCAGGGGCCGCAGGCGGCGCGGTAACGGCCACTTCCGGCGATGATGCCGGGGCAGCGGTCGATGGCGCGGGCGCGGATGCAGGCGCGCCAGCGGAAACCGGCCCCGTCGCACCCTCGCCAGGTGCCATTGCCAGCGCCCGCTCTCCACCCTCGCGTCCTACACCCTCATTTCGCGGACTGGCCTCAACTCCACGCCCAGCTTGAACAGGGTGCTCCGCTGGCGTTGCGGCAACCAAAAGCGCCTCCATTGTCGATGCGGCAGGGGTGGATCGCTCGTCAGACCGCGCCTGAATATCGGCCTGGGCAAGCTCAAGAAGGCGCACTTTCTCTTGATGCGCGCGATTAAGCGTTCCCCTTCTCACTGCATCTGAAGAGCTTGCGAAAAGCCTATCGTTATTCTGAATCTTGTAGTCCTGAATAGTGGACACGATTTCAGAATCCGACATTTTCTCAACATCGCGTCCAGCCAGGGCTTTCTCGATCAGGCTGCTGTTTCCACCAAACTGGACTGATGTGCTCCATACGGAATCCTTTACGGCGGCGCCACGACCAGACAGGTCAATCCCGGCCTTATTCAGCCTCTCAATCTGCGGGTCAAAATGTGTCTGCTTGATGAACTCATGCTGGGCATCGCCAAAATTCGGGTCATCCCTGGCGATCTGTTTCCACTTGTCATTGAACTCTCTGGTTCCGGGCGTCATGCCCTTGAATTGCTCGCCATAAGAGGTTGAGTCAAGAAACTTTTTCAGGGTTCCTGTATTCGATGCGAGCTGATAGGTTCCATAGGATGCGCCGCCGTGGTCGCCACGCCCTGTAGACACCGTTCCAGCGCCCCCGCTCCCAGACTCGAATAGTTTGGATGTTTTGCCGAGAACCCAATCCTTGGCAGCCGTCGCCCTATCACCCACCCAGGCAGCGCCATCCTTGGCCGCAGTCACGGCGCGACCGGCAGATGCTTTCACATCCACGCCAGTCCAGTCCTTTACTACCTCATTGGCCGCGTTGCCTGCGCTCCTGACTGATGCGATTGCGGTAGCAGCCACCTCTCTGGTGCTGTTCACGGCAGTTCTGGCGGTTTCCTTCACGTCCACGCCGGTAACGGACTTGATGTAGTCGTTGGCTTGGTCGCCCTTGCTCTTCACCCAGTCAAAGGCATCCTCGGCTGCGCTGGTGATGTCGCCCCATAGACCCTTCAGGTCGCCAACCAGCCCATCCCACTTGCTCTGCAAGCCCTTGGTCAGCTCATCCCACTTGGAGCTGAAGCGTTCGGACACTTCATCCCATTTGGACGTAAACCGCTCCGAAACTTCATCCCATTTCGAGCTGAACCAGCCCGACACCTCATCCCATTTGGAGCTGAAACGCTCGACAGCCGCATCCCATTTCTGGGCGATCATCCCGCCAACGTCGGCTTCCCGAAGGTCGGACACCCAGCCGCCCACCGTTTCGCCCACCACCTGCCCGGCCTTGTCGCCAAAGAACAGTCCGGCGGCACCGCCCACAACGCCGCCAATCGCAGCGCCAATCGGCCCACCCAGGGCGCCCACGGCAGCGCCCAGCTTCGCGCCAGCCCACATACCGCCGACGGCACCAGCCAGGCTCCCCGTTCCGCGCCCTGCCCTCTGGTCTTTCTCTCGGCGCGTCAAGGTTTCGTCGTTTTCGGAGCTGTAGAGGTCGTAGGCAAGGCCAGCGCCGCCAATCAGCGCCCCCAGAATCGGAACGCGGCGCAGCATGCGGCCAATGCCGCCGCCCTTGGCAGCCTTCCCCATACCTGCCGCAGCACCCGCCGCGCCAGCGGCACCAGCGGCACCCGGAAGCAGCTTGCCAATGCCGGGAATCTTGGCGAACAGGCCACCCAGCAAGCCCAGTAGACCGCCAATGAAGCTCATTCCCATGCTGTCGCCGTCCGGCACCGGCTTTTCTTCGATAGCCTTCAGGCGCTTGGCCGCAATCTTGTTGAACAGACCTTGCTCTTTCCGGGAGCCGGTCAGCGTAGTGAAGATGCGGCGCAGCCAGCGTTCCTGCTTTTTCTGCTGGTCGCCGCCGCCTGTTATCAGTTCGAAGCCACGAGCCACCGGCTGTGCGACTTCGGACAGCGCCTTTACAGCCGGGTCAGCTTCTTCAAGGCCGGTGCTGGCCTCCCGAACCGCTCCGGTTACACGGTCAGTCAGCGACCGAACCAGGCTTTCATCCTGCTCTTCCTCTTCGCGCGGCGAAGATCCATCGGAGCGCTGGCCGGGTTTCGACTGATTGGCTTCCTGCCCCTTCACGAACCTGCCACGACTATCCCGGCGCGGCGGCTCCACCGGCGCGCGTAGCGTTGCCGCCCGTGTGGCGCGCAGCTCGGCAACTACCCTGTTCACGGCGGCATCTGCCGCCCCCTCTCGCCCGCCTCCGGCTGCATTCGCCTTCGGCGTGGCCGGTGTGCGCAACAAAACGGGGATTTGCCGCACGTCTCTGGACGCGGCTGGAGCGGACGCCGCCGATGGCGCAGGACGGGCAGCTTCTGGCTGCTGGTGCTGCACTGGCGCGCCGGTGCTCTCAACTGGCTGGATGGCGATCACCGGCTGTGCGACTTCGGACAGCGCCTTTACAGCCGGGTCAGCTTCTTCAAGGCCGGTGCTGCGACCAGGCACGGCAAGCGCCACCGGCGTGGACTCCGGCGCCATGCTGCTCATGGCCTGCTCAATCCCAAGCACCGCCTGCCGAATGGCCCGCACGTCCTCACGGATGCCAGCCCATTCGGCCACCAGGGCGCTCAAGTCGATAGGGTCGCCAACCAGGAATCCTTGGGCGTCATGCTTCAGTGCCATATTCAACTCTCTTTGCCGAATCGGCGACGGACGGCTGCGGCAATATTGCGCCTTGCCTCTTCAGACTTTGGCCGCCCCTTCAAGGCTGCTGACTGCTTGGCCCTCGTCTCATCGGACGCCTTGAAGCCGCGCCGGTGCGTATTTCCGCGCCGTGATGCGGACATTTTTTCCCGCGATTCAGCGGTATGGAATTTGGGTCGGATTGCACCCAAGCGCGCAATCTCATCCGCACCGACAGCCATGCCCTTGCGGGCCGCAGAAACCCGCTCCCCGTGTCCAGCCGGTTTCTTCCTGCCCTTCTGCGAAGCAGAAATCTTTGCGATTGTTTCCTCAGAGTGCCTATACCCTTGAGGACTCCCCGCCGTGCTGTAAATGTTGTATCCAGTGACTGCGGAATTTTGCTGGTCAATAAGCCTCTGCTCTGCCTTGAGACGTTTTTCGTAGTCCGGCTCGATCTCCACCACCTCAAACGAAAATACATCTCGACCATATTTGAACCATGCACGCTGTAGTTTTGTGTTGTGGTGCGTACCAGCCTCAAGCGTTCCTCTATGCTTGCGCCACCTGGTAGGTATGTCGGCAGAGCTGCCAACATACACCTTCCCATTTTTAATGTTCTTGATGATGTAAACGCCTGCGCTCATGGCTTCATAAATGTGTCTAGTTGAGAAAGTGTCATCTGCACCTCTTGCAGCCCGTCTTCCCTGCGAGAAAGCGCCACGTCCAGGTTGACTGGCCGGAACAGGCCGATGTCCTCGTACCCGCCCCGGTTGCTTGCAGCCGTAATAAATGAATGAACCACCTTGACGGTGATGGCGTAGGAATCCGGCTCGCCAATGGTGCCGTCGCGCGCGGACGCGGCGCCATGGTGAGCAGCAAACCACCGCTTGATTGAACCGGCCTCATCGTCAAGCGTCGTCATACGCATTTCGACAGGCTCCGTGCCTTGAATTGCATCGACCACGGAGCCGCCTACACGCACCTTGTCGCCCGCCATGATGAAGGGCGAATACTCGACCTCGGTGGCGAACAGGTTGAAACGGTCTGGCATGTTCATGCCTCCACCGCCCAGCCTGCTTGTCACCTCCAGCAGCCACAGGTTCTTTTTGGAAAGCCGCTCACCGCGCACTTCGTCGTAGATGCGCTTGGCCTCGCTCGGGCTGATGCCGCCCAGCAGCGGCGTAGCGCCGCCCCAGTAGGCGGTTTGCGCCATGATGCCGCCGCCAAACCCTGGCAGCATTTCATTCAGGATGCCGGAGTTCAGGACGCGCATGCCCGCGCCATCCCAGTCGCCGCGCATGATGTCGCCCACCACGCCGGTTCCCAGATTGACGGCGCGCTGGGCCTGCATGGGAACATGCTTGTTGACGACGTTCACGGCGGCATTGACCGCTGCGCTCTGCCCCATCTTGGCGACCGTCTGCGCCACCTGGCCGCCACCCATGGCCTGGGCGGCTGAATTAGCAACTCCACCCAGGGCAGCGTTCATGCCGGTGCGAATCGAACCAATCAGGCTTCCGCCCGACAGGCTTTCCGCGACGTTGTTATACAAGGACATGCCTACACCCCCCCGCCGAACCCGCCCATGTCGTTACCCTGCGGCTTGGCGTCCACGATGGTGGCGTAGAGCGCGGCCTGGTCTTCGTCCAGAAGCATGGTCTTTGCCAGAAACTCGGCCATGATGTCCTTGGAAGCCCCCATTTCCTTGAGCATCTGCATGGCCTGCACAAGCAGCATGCCGGAGTTCATGGAATCGGTGCGTGTACGCTGTTTCTCTGCCTCCAGGGCGGATATGGAGCCAAAGAAGTTGATTTCCCAAGGACGTTCGCTCTCATGAAACACCACGCCATAACGGCGGGCAGTATGAATGTCGATAACGTGATGGAAGAAGTCGGACAGCGCCACGCGGATGACCCGCGCGCGCTCCGCCGCCTGCGCGGACACACGGAAGAAGCCGCCTTCGCCCAGGCCGCCGGAAAGCTGGTCGGCAAAGCCCAGCATGGAAAGATCGACGCCCAGGGCGCCGGACAGCAAGCGAGCATGCAGCAGCACGTCCTCAATGCTGATCGTCGCGGCGCGGCCTGTCTGGCCGCCGTTGCCGGGGCCGATATTCGTCAGTTGCTTCTCATTGAAGACCGGGATGATGTGCCGGATGCGCTCCATGATCGGGCGGCCCCGTGTCACTGCCTGCTCGGCATACTTCTTCGACGCCATGAGCATACCCTTTACCGACTCCACGAACCGCTCTTGCTGCTCCAGCGTCATGGACTCCAGGTTGACGGCCACCATCTGCTCATCAATCGAATCCATCCACCGCTGCCCCACCAGGCCCAGCAGCGATGCCGACAAGTTGTCATAGGGTTCTTCGGCGTTGTAGAGCATCGAGCCGCCCACCATGCTCGGCATGATCGGCAGGTTGTCGATGTTGTTCTCTTTCAGGGCGACTTTCAGCGACTTCTCGACTACGCCGAACTGCGGAATCCACTGGGTACGCGGCATCTTCAGGCGCGCGAGCTGGGTCACGTCCAGGCGCTCGAAGTTTCGTTCACCAATGGACACGGCAAAGCCGATGGTACGGCTCCCACGTTCGAATGGCTGCACCAACTGCGGGCGCACCATTTCGTCAGAGTGAAGATCCACAACGCCGGTGGCGTCGGTATAGATTCGAGCGTAGGAATCGCCGTAAGCCGACCCCGTGTAGGCCATCTGAAAAGCCACCCGATTGAACAGGGGCGACAACTTTGCGGAAACCTCGTCGGCGATAGCGGCAAGGCGTTTGTCCTTTTTCGCTTCTGCCGTTTTTTCAACGAACACCAGGTCGCCGCTGGTTTCATGGCCGCCCAGCGCCGAAGTCACCAGCAACTGCAATGCACTGCTGATGATCGGGTCGCCCTCCATGCGCATCCACTTCTCGTAGATGATCTGGCGCGACCGTGCGCCACGGTTTCCAGACCCCAGCAAGGAGGCAACCGTGGTTGTTCCGGCTCCGTACAGGTGCGTATCGGAAGCCCGAATCTCTCTTGATGGCGCGACGTGCGTTGACTGCCATCGCTTGCGCGACAGGCCAAGGCGGGCCAGGAAGCCTGGCCGTGTCGAATCGGCGGTGTTGGGGGTATCGTCCATGCGGAACAGAGTATGTTCTGCCGCAACGATGCCCCTGCCTGATTTTCCGCCCTACGCTTTAGGCTGCCGGAAACTCCATATCCGCGTCGAACAGCTCATAAAAGTCCGCGCTACCCGCATCAAGCTGGAACTGGTTTGCATAAACCATGTGCGTTTTCAGGTATTCGGTGCGGAACTCATCGGCCATGATGAGCGTTTCCGCCTCGCTATCGCCCTGGTATACCCGCTTCACCAGAGGGTCAGTCTGGTCGCCCAGGCTGTAGCCACCGGCTTTCATGGCGTCCTTGAGCGCCCACCAATAGGGGCCGTAATCCCGGTAGCGGCGCGGATCTTTGTTCAGGCGGTCGGCCACGACACCCAGCCCAAACGCCAGCAGGTTGGAAAACCCCCGGTTGGCGCGCAGGGCGGCGGCGCGCTCGGCCACCAGGCTCTTGATTGCTTCCTTGTCGAACTTGTATTCGGTGTATGCCATGTCTCAATCCTTACAGTGAACGGGTCGCGCCGATCAATTCGAGTTGCTCTGCCGCCTTGGGGTAGTTGGCAACCAGGTAATCCCAGGTGGAACGGTACACGTTCCATGACAGAGAGCGCTTATCCCACTTGTACTTGCCTGCTCCCGCGCGAACGGCGCAGCTCTTGATCGTGTCTTTCCAGGCCATGGTGTTGCCCCGGATGCCCACCACGTCATTGGGCGACTGGCTGGAAGGCTGCTCGGTTCCGGCCATGGCCTTGCGCCCGGCGTTGACAATGGCGATGCGGAACTCATACGGCAGGTAGTCGCTGGTATCCTTCCCTTCCCAGTCAAACCAGCCCGTCGCACCACGAACGAACGCGGCGGCCTGCTCACGAATGTCGTGCTCAGTATTGCCGGTCAGCGCAGCCTTCAGGGCGTCCACCGTAACCGTTTCCTCAATCTGCCGCTGCACCCACATAGGGCTACCGTCAAAGTCGGCCACGGTCAGCTTCATGCCATGGGCAACAGCGTATTCGCGCAGCAGCTTGAACCGATCATCCGAACGGCTGTTCGCCCGCTCCACGGCCACGTCGCCCGCCACGACGAAAGAGCCCCCATCGAACGACCGAACCACGGCCTTCTGCGACTCAAAGATGCTGCGCTGCACCTCCGACTTGTCGGCATCTGTCGGCACAACCACATACGGGAAGTACGGCTGCGGCAAGCGATACTCGAACACCCGATAAGCGGCCAGCGCCTCCACCTTACGGCGCTGCGCCACCTCCGGCACGACCGTATTGAAGCCGTTTTCAATCCGGCCATCGCCGTTGATTATGTCTTCGATCTGCGCCGCGTCCGTCAGGCACGAGTCGTAGCCAGCCGTGCCACGATAGATCCACTCCCCGGCCATAACTGCCGACGTATCCGCCGCCAGCGGAGAGCCGTCCATAGATCGACCGAAGGCGCGCGGGCGGCCATTCTCAAGCGCCAGCACCGCCAGCCCACCAGCCACGCGCACAAACGTGCCGTGAGTCAGCGGCTTGCCGTTGTAGACAACCCCATCGCCTCGGGCAATGGCTTCGGCCACGTCAGCGGGGTATCCACCCGCTTCCTCGGCTTGGCGGGCGAACGCGGCCTTGGCCTCTTCGATCATGGATTCCGCCATATCGACTTCAGCCTGCCATTCGTTGGTGATCGGGCCGCCCTCGACAATCTCAAGCCCGAACGACGGGTAAGAGCGCCCGCGCAGCATGGCCTCAATATCATCGTCCTTCTGCTTCTTACCGCTACGCACAGCAGCAAAGAAGCTATCCAGAGTCGCAGGCTCCCTGGTTTGCCCGCCTCCGCTCCATTGCGAGCGGTGCAGCGTGGCCGATTCCTCGATCTGGCGCCGCAGGCCGCCTATGCTTGCCATCAGCTCGGCCAGCAGGCTTTCATTGCGGGCAACAGCGGTAGCCGTTGCCTTCGGGTTGGCAATACGATCCCGCAGCTTGTCGGCCTGCCTTTCCAGCCCGAACAGGCCGATGATCTTGCGAATCACGAAACTATCGGCAGCCCGGTTGTCGTTCAGGAAGGTATTTTGCTTGCGGATGGTATCCAGGTTGATCATTTGCCGGTCGCGGTTGTTGGAGGCCCGCGATTCGGCCTCTTTGGCGGCAATCGTCTCCTGCATCCGGCGCATGGCGTCAACGTCGCCCACCACATCAATGAGTGCTTCCATCTGCTCCCTGGACAGCCCGCCAGCCACGGACACGCTGCCGGTTCCGTTCACGTCCATAACCTGCCCAATCCAGTCAGCCTTCTTGTTCACCATGGAACGCTTGCTGGTGTCAAAGGTGCCGTCAGCATCGTAATAGTAGAGATTCACTCGCTCGGTCGCGTTGCCCTGCCGAACACCGCGCCCGTTGCGCTGCTCCAGACTGTCCGGCGTCCATCCGATGGTCAGGTGGTGAATCGCTTGCGTTCCTTTCTGAAGGTTGATACCGACTTCCGCCTTTTCGTTGGCGATCACCGTCTGATACTTGCTGTCCTCGCCCACGCCGTTGAAGCCGTCCTGAACGGCCAGGATTTCGTCCGGCGTGTTGTTGGTGCGGCCCGTGATAATGGCAATGGCGCTGCTTGGCACACCGGCACGGCGCGTCAAAAGGCGCTTGATCTTGTTGTGCAGCGGCAGGATGTCGCAAAACACGATCTGCTTGACCACGCTGGTCGCCTTGCCGCTGGCGTCGATGCCACGCGGACTGGCCTGCTCGTTCTGGAAGTTTTCGAGCATGGCGGCCAGCTTGGGCGGCACGGACACGTCCAGGTCAAGGCCGATCTTGTCCGCGATAGCCTCGAATGCGCTCTGCACGTCCGGGTCAATGCTGTCGATCACCACGCGCCCGCCATCAATGGCCCTTGCCCGCACCTCGATCTTCAGCAGTTCGGTTTCGTTGCCGCCGGAGTCCTTCACCTTTTTCTTCCCGACAATGGCGCTTTCATCCGTCATCGGGCCGGGCCGGGGGCGTTCCTCGGTGATCTTGCGGGCGTTGAACTGCTCGATGGCCTGCTTGGCCTTGTCCGCCTGGGTGGACAGGTAGCTATAAAAACTGGCCCGCTGGTCAAGCTCTGGGTCAGCAATGAGCATGGTCATCTTATTGATGAGGTTGAAAGGATGCCCAATCAGGTTCAGCTCTTCGCCGAAGTGCTGGGCAACCTGGTCGTAGGCTTCCGGGTCGCCACGGTTCGGCGACTTCTCGGCCAGCTCATCAATGGCGTATCGGAAGGCGCTCTTGTAGAGCTTCAGACGTTCCACCACGGCATCAGGCAACGTGACGGGCGTGGGCTTTTCCTCACGCTCCGGCACAATGATCTGCCCGCCAACGTCAGCCGCGCTCTTGATGGTCGCCACCTCACCGATGGACTTGCGGAGCACCCCGACGTTATTCAGGCCGACAAAGACATCGGTGGTGCGCGCCACGCCGTCCATGGTCACATCGTCCTGGTTCTCCTTGATGCACATCATTTCCATGAAGTTGTCGGCGCCCTTGATGCCCAGGCAAAGGTCGTTCACGCGCTCATGGCCGACGGCCAGCGACAGCATGGCGTACATTTCCAGTGGGCTGTTCGTGATCGGCGTTGCCGTCAGCATCAGAACGCCGTCCTTCAGCGGGGATTGCCCGCGAATGAACCATGCTTTGGCCTGGGCGTCGATGCCACGCTTGGATGCTGGCGACATCGAAAGGAACTTGGCCCCTTTGAAGTCCACGGTCTGCGCGGAGTTCTTGAAAACGTGGGCCTCATCGAAGACGACGCTATCCACGCCCATGTCCTCGATGTAGGGGGCGCTGCCACGCTTGTCCGACAGGATGGACAGTAGGCCCGCTTGCTTGCTCTTGGCGCGCTCGTCTTCCTTCTTGTCCATGCTCTCCGAGAAACTGGCGTCAGCCCGGCGCATGAACGCCTCGTACTCGCTGATCGTCTCATCACGCATGCGGATGCGCTCGAACGCCTCCAGCGTCATGAAAATCTTGCTGTGCCGGTTCTCCATCACCGCAGTCAGGTCGGCGTCGAAGTTGCTGGAACTGATCGTGGCGCGCCCATCCTTGGCAATGCGCAGGCCCACAAACAGGCAATCGTCCGTGCTGGAATAGGCCCGCATGGCCTCCTTGCGCCAGTTGGACAGCACGGAGTTGGGAACGACGAACAGCGTTTTCTTCTTGACGCCGATGCTCTGCGCGTACTGCGTAGCGGCCAGCGCAGTGAAGGTTTTGCCCAGGCCCACGCCAAACCCGTTGATTCCGCCGAACTCCCGGCTGGTCTTGCGCACATAGGCGTTCTGGTAGCCGTGCAGGGTCAACCCCTCGCTCATGCCCGGTATCGGCATGGGCGCTTCATCCTCAACTTGCCGGAAGCGCAGGCGCTCCGGGTCAGAGGCGGTCGCCTCCAGGCGCGAGATAACGGCACGGTTGCCGCGCGCCCAGCCGTTGAACTGCTCATTGGCGGTATTCACCATGCGACGCAGCTCTTGCAGCGCCTGGGCATCCGGCATATCCAGCTTGGCCCCGCCCAGCGTGATCGTGCCGTTCTTCAGGTAGTCGCCAATGCGATTCAGCAGCTTTTCACGGTCTGTCAGCCTGCTGCCCGGCACGTCGATGTCCACGCGCTTTACGCCGGTTTTTTCGTCGTACACAACAGCGGCGGACGGATGCACGAAGCGGCGCAGGAACTCGGCCTTTTCCTCATGCGTGACATGCGGGCTGAACAGGTTGAACGACAGCTTGGATACGTCCACCCTGTCGATTCGGCTTTCGGCGTCGATCTTCTGGCGCAGCAGCTTGGCCCGGATGTCCTCGTTCTCCGCGCTGGCAATGTCGGCATCCACGCGGCGCAGGAACTCGGCATAGTTGCCGATGTAATAGTCATCGGCGCGCGTGACGCTCTTGCCGTCGGGCGAAACGCACCAGTCAGCATCGGCGTATGGGTCGAACCCGTCGCCGTAGATGGCGCGCGCATCCTCCATGCTCACCCAGATAGATTTCGTTTTGTAGCGCAGCCCTTCAAAGCTGGCGTCGGCAGTAATCTCGACCGTAGGCGCTTCCTGCCGCACGTCGCCCCGCCAGACGGCAGAAAAGCCGGTTTTCTTCTGGTAGTGGTTGCCGATGAAAGCCAGGCCGTCGCGCAGCTTGCCGCCGATGGCCGCCGGTCGCTTCCTGGCCGCAACAGACACGCGCTGCATGGCATCAGACAACGCCGGGTATTCTTCGGCGAAGTTCACGCCGGTTTCTTCACCCATGCGCTCTTCAAACACCTGGTCGGCGGCCATACCGACGATGCCCGCATTCCAGAACTGCGCCCTCTGGCCCTCATCCTTCAGGTGACGGATTTCCGCGACCGCGCCGCGCAGCCACGCGGGAATATCGAGCGACTGCGACGTTTCAATCATGTGCTCGACGCACTGCACGGCGTCGGCCCACTGTACGCGGCCCTCGAACGCGGAGTAAGGCGTTGCCAGCTTGCCGACCAGTTCCGCCATGCTGGCGCTACTCTCGGTGCGAGCCATGGGAACCCACCGGCCATCCTGCATTTGCAGGGTCTGCCCAGATTGCGTGATGGTGTCGCCGTCGCGGTACACGATGGGCGTGGTTTCGACTGTTCCCAGCATTTCCCAGTCCACACGCGAGCCGGGGAAGCGCTTGAGCATCCGGGCAATCTCGGCAATGGGCTGGCGCGTCACCACGCGGTCAACGTCGCGGAACTTGTTGGGGTCTTTCGGTACGAAGTCGCCCAGGATGAACCGCTTGCCCTCGCCGTCGAAGTAGCGACCGTTGACGAACGGCTGCCACTGCACATTGGCCTCCACCAGCGCCTTGGGCGACTGCTCCCGCAATTCGGCGATCTTGTCCAGGGCTTCGCGGCTGTATTTGCGGAACGCGATCACGTCGGTCATTGTGTCCGCGCTGGCCGTGCCGAACACGGCATTCGGCAATCGGTACGCTCCCAGGAACTCGGCCATGTAGCTGGCCTTCACGCGCAGCTCTTCTTCCTTGCCACCCTTGCCGGTAACGCATCGGGGCGGCGTGATGAACACGGCCAGGCCGCCGGGCTTCAGCTTCTCAAGCGTCCGCAGAATGAAATAGTTTTGCAGCGGCTCTTTCTGGTATCGGTCATCCAGCAATTGGTTTCCGCCCCGGTCAGCCACGCCACCAAACGGCACGTTCGTCACCACGGCGTCGTACTGCTCATCGGGCGTGGCGGCGGCCACTCGCTCAAATGGTGCTACCGTGGCGCTGTAGCCTGGGCCAGCGTTCACCAGGCCATTGATACGGCCCGAAGTCTCGTTCAGCTCCACGGCGTCGATGGCGGCGTTCAGCGGCGCGGTGGCACCAAAGATGCCCACGCCCGCGCACGGGTCAAGCACCTTTCCGCCAGCAAAGCCCAGCTCCTCCATGAGCGACCAAATGCCTTCGGCAATCGGCTTGGGAGTGTAATACTCGTAGGCGCTTCCCTTCTTGCCGTCTGCGCCGATCAGCGCGCCGCCGGTGCCGGAGTATTTCGCCAGGGCCAGCTTTTCCTCTGGCGTCAGGCTGGACGCGGCCACCTCGCCCGCGTCGATGCGCGCCAGCAGCGCCATGGCCTCGGCGTTGTCCTTCTTGCGCTGCGCTGGCTTTCGGTTCGGGTCGAACTCGTAATACTGCGCAGTCTGGTTGCGCGGCTCCAGCACCTCTTCGGGGCCGCCTTCTGGCTGCGGTTCAGGGGCGGCAGCGGCCTGCGGCTCCGCCACCGGCGCAGCTTCTGGTGCTGCGCTCGCCTGGGGTGCTGCCGCGCCAAGCGACGCACGGATCTGGTTCGCGCGCGAAACCAGCTTCAGGCGCTTCATGGCCGCGACCGGCCCCGCGCCTACATCATTCAGTTCGCCCTTGATTCGGGCCAGCTCCCCCACCAGCTTCAAGCGGGCCAGCACACCGCCAGCCGCATCATCAAGGGAATTTCGGTTCAGCATTTTCTCTTTTCCTTACGCAAGGCTGGACGTGGCTGCCATCATGGCGGCCTGGTAGGCGATAACGGCTTGCTCGAACAGCGCCGCCAGCTCGGGGTCGCTCTGGTTGCGCAGATAGGCTATTTCCAGCTCGTCGGCCAGTTCGGGAGCCAGCATGTTCGGGGCTGTGCCGTCGATCACCGACTGAAACAGCGAGCGATCAACCTGCTTTTCGTCAGGCTCGCCACCAGCAGGCGGCGCAGTTTCGGCAGGCTTCTTGCGCACTTCGCGCACGGCCTTCGGCGTGAAATGGAAGTCCAGCTCCACGCCAGCTTCGCGCAGCTCCTGGATGCTGATATACCCAAGCTCTCCGCCATCGCCGTACAGGTCGGCCAGGCCAAAGGCTTGCTCGGTGCCTACGCCCTCCATGTCCTTCTCGGTGATGTACCAGTCGCCGGAACCCCTGAAATAGTGCAGATGCGCGATTGCCTCTTCGCCCTTGCCGTCCTGGTCATAGGTCTTCGGCATGCTGGCGATAGTGGCGGCAAGCTCTTTCATCTTGTCAGCGAAGAACTGCCACTCTTCGCCCATCAGGCCGTCGATAACGGCCTTGTTCTGGGCCTCGGACATCCATTTGTTCATGCCGGTATCAGTCAGCACCTTGAGCGCGTCCGCGCGGGTTTTCTCCCGGCCCGTCGATTCCGCAGAAGGCGCGGCATCCGGCTCCTGCTTGGCCGCGAGTAGCGCCGCCACCATCCTTTCAGCGTCATCCTCGGAATACATGAACGGCTGCCCCTCGCTGTCTTTCACGCGCTCATCGCCGGATTCCCCGACGTAAATCATGGCCTTTCCATCACCGGCAATGTCGATACGGCCCATAACCTTTCCGTCCTGTTTGATGACGCCGACATGGCTGGCGCTGCTGGCGGCGTCAAGCGTGGCCGAATGACCCAGAAATGCCCGCAACGACTCCAGAAGCGCGGCCACTGGCCGCTCTCCGGCTTCTTCGGCGCTGTCCATGGTTGCCACTTCCGTCTCGGGGTCGAACGTGCCGCCCATTTCCTCTTCGCTGGGCGAATACTCGTCCTCGGACAGCTCTTCGATGGCCTCGCGGATGCTGGCGGCAGTGTGCGCCTCCAAGTCGGCCTGCTCGTCGTTGCCCTCGGCGCGATTGATCGGCTCATTGTTCTCCAGCACCGCCAGAGACTGCTCAAGGGCCACGACCGCAGCGCCGGTGTCGTCCATGGCCGCGCCTGCTGCAAGCGCCCAATCGACCGAAGCGCCATGCGCCTTGACGGCGGTATCCATGGCCTTTGCAGTCACGAACGGGGAATATTCCTCATCGTTCAAGGAGGAATGCAGCCAGAGCTTGAATCCTTCCGTTGCCCCCTCAAACTGGTATGCGGCATCCACGGCGGCGATCTTGTCCGCATCGCTCATTTCGCCTTCACCCGGCTGCCCTGCGCTCTCCGGCGACTCAATTCCGCCCACAAGCTCCAGGGCTTGGCGCAGTCCGCCATAGGCCAGCGCGGCCTTCATGAACCCGTTGAATGCCTTGTTACGCAAGCCGGTAAAGCTGTCGCCGTTGCTGGCGTAATAAGCTGTCGCAGCACCACGCTTGCGCGCGACTACCTCTTGGAACCCCTGGTTGAAAATGTGCGCCAGGAATCCTTGCCCGCTCTTCACGGAGCCATCATTGACACGCACATTCATGTGCTCAAGGTCGCGCCAAGCCCATTTCAGACTATCTTCGCGCTTCTCACGTTCGCGTCGTTCGGTGCGCTGTGCCTCAATCTCTGCGCGGCGCTCTGGCGTGATGCCCGCCCACGCATCGAGCTGCGCGCGGCGTTCGCGCTGCGTACCGGCCAGCTTGATGCCGGTGGCGCGTTCGAAAATGTCGGCGCTGGCCTTGTTCTCCAGGTTCCGCAGAAAGCCCCAGGCCCAGTCAACGTCCTTGCCTTCGATGGCCTGGACAATCGCCGGAACACCGCCGCCAGCGTCGATACCATGGCTGGCGAACACCGCGCGCGCTACGTCTACCAGCGGCGTATCGGAATCCAGCCCGGCCAGGGCCGCCCTGCCCGACTCAATCAGTTTCTCCTTGGCTACCGCCTGAATCCGGTCAACAGCCTGCCGGTAGGCTTCGATGGCAGCGCCCTGCGCCCTGAATCCGTCGGTTTCAGCAAGCCCCGACAGACGTTCATCCCACGTCTTGATACCGGCGGCCTCCAGCGCCGCGCTGGCCTTTTCCACGGGCCGGTCAGTATTGACGGCAGCATGCAGGCGCTCGATTTCGGCCTTTGCCGTTTCGCCATCCACAATGGCATCCCAGTTCACCGAAGCCACAGCCACGTTGATCTGCTCGGCCTCTTCGCTCCAGGCGGTCATGTAGGCGTCGATCAGCTCGCGCTGGCGCTCTTCAAGCCCTCGGGAAGATTCCTCAAGCTCGGCGGCGACCTCTTCAATCGACGGTAGCGGCGAAGAGTCTTCCGCCACGGTGTAGCCCGCGTCACGTAGCTGCTTGACGACCGCATCAGTATGCGAAGCCAGTACCTTGCCGTTTTCACTGCCCTGTGTGGCGTTCATGGTGTTCCAAGCCTCCTGTCCTGCCGGGGTGTTGGCAAAGAACGCAGTGAACAACCCACCCTCCACGCTGCGGTAGCTCAAGTCCGTCTGCTCGGCATCAGGCGTAGCCTCTTCGCTCTCGGGTGCGGGCTGGCTCGGCAGGTACGGCTGCACCATCTTGAACAGCTTTCCGCCAGCGGCTTGGGTCGTGAATCGCGCACTATTCTTCATACCGCCCAAGGCCCGGACATAATCCAGCTCGGCCTTTTTTGTGCTGTGCCGCAGCACCAGGTACGCCAATTCACGGGAACGATCACCGGCATCCTCATGGCCGGACTCAAGTAGTGCTGCAAACGCTTCCGCACTAAGCGCCTTCACCGACTCCGGCGACGCGCTCCAATACGCGGCGATTCCGGTGTCCGCATTGACAGCATCCATCAGCTCACGATTCGGGCTGATGGAGCTGGCGATAATCTTGAAGATAGCCATGCGGCTGTAATCCGACTGGGCCAGCGCACGGGCGCCCTCTTCCCCAAACCGGCCAATCCAGCGATCAACGGCCTCTCGATTGGCGCCGCCTTTGCTGCTGATGGCTTCAGCAAGCTGGTCGGCGTCCGACTCGCCGCCATCCTGCCCCTCTTGGCTCTGCGCCGCACGACGGCTTGCCACCCAAGCGTCAACACGCTGATTCAGTTCGCGGGCGATATCGGCAGGCTCACGGTCGCGCCCGTCGATGTCGAACAGCTCATCACCCCCGAACGACACAGAAATGTAGCGCCTGCGTTCGCCGTCGAACTGATACCCGGCAAACACACGGCGCGAACCGTCGGGCGAAAGCTCCCCGGCTGTCTCAAGCCCGGCAAACGTCTTCACCACGCCATCGGAACCCATGCGATTCCAGCCGTGGTCGGCGACCAACGCCTGAAGCACCAGCACGGACTTATGCGGCCCCTCGGGGCCAGGGTCTTCGCCATTGGCAATGGCTTTCAGACGGGTCACCTGCGCGGATTCCCGATCAATCTCAACCATCAGTTCGTTGGCCGTCTTGCCCGTGGTCGGATCTACGCCGCCATTCTCGGTGGCGCGCGTGTAGGCGTCGCTGATAGCGCTCACCTTGCGCACGGCATCGGCGTAATCACGCGCCTTGCGGTTCTTGGCTTCCTCGACCTCGACCTTTGCTACTTCCAGCTCGTTCTGCGCAGAGGCCAATTCGGTTTCCAGTTCGCTGATTTCATTTTTCAGCGCTTGAATCGCCCCCATACGCTCGGCGCGACGGGCATTCACGCGCTGGAACGCCGCGCTGTTCTTCTCGGACAGGCGCATGATGCGGCGGGCCACCTCGCGCACGTTCAGGTCGGAGCCGCGCTCGGGCGCCACCACAATGGTGATGTCCTTCTTGTTCAGCAGCCACTTCCACGAGATAACCTCATCGGTCGGGGCCATCTTGCCCGGACTCCCGTCAGGGTTGTGAAAGTAGATGGAAACGGTCTGGCCGTCGGACAGCTCGAATATGACCGCAACGTGGGCCACGCCGCGCTGCTTGAACGGCTCGGTGATCTGCATGGCGACCGGCTTTACCTTATCCCCGGCTCGCTCCATGATGCCGCGCAGCAGCTCCATCTTGCGCTCCAGCCGGGCGTAGGGCGACACGAGGGCGTCGAACGTCAGGATGCCGTCCGAGTCCTCGGTTATTTCCTCGGGCGTCACCGCGTCCATCAGCAAGCCTTCGCCAGCATCCGCGCAACGAATTTGATACAGAATTTGGTCAAGCGTGCTGCCAAGCGGCTGCGCATCGTTGTTCCATTGAACTTTTCGAGTCATGGTTTCCAGTCCTTCAGGTGGGAGGTCGCGGAGCGGGCGGCTCGTGTCACCACGCTTGAGCCACCACTTGAGTTGAGAAATTGAGCACGGAACGATGCTGGCAAGCCCGTTCCACCCTCTGTCATAGCTGTCCAGGTAGGCCCGGCGCGCGGAATCCTCATCAGGGAACCCAAGCATTACCTTGTGCTCATCGAAGCGCCCGCCGATGTTCTGGTTGATGACAAAAACCCGCTCGGATTGCGGGTAGAAGCCGATGAAACAATCCACCGCGTCGCCATCGTTTCCCTTGGTTCCGCTGATGTAGCCGTAGTGCGCGGCCATGCGGTTGACCCAACACTTGCCGTTGGCGTCTTTCCCAGTGCGATACGTGCCGCGCGGCTGCTCGATGGCTACCGGAAGGCCGTGGAAGCTGGCCCGCCCTACCTTGTAGTTACCGGCGGCACACTCTGCCTCGCTGGGCCTGGGAAGGTCGTTATCCCCAAAAGCCCCGCTGTGAGCGGCGTTCTCGATATGAGTAAATAGATTGTCCATGCAGGCATGGTATGGCTGGGCATCGCAGGAAAAGGGCTGCTTTTTCCGCTACTCGCCCGTCTTGGCGGACTCGATTTCTTCAGCCCAATCACGGGCAATTCCGGCAGCGCCAACCATTTCCCGGCCATGGCGCGCCATGCGGCCATTGAACCCGCCGTAATAGTCCATGGCCGCGCCCAACTGCTCCATTTCGGCAGCCACTTCGCGCAGCCGCCGGGCGATTTTTTCAGCCGTCATCATGCTGCCGCTGCCGCGCCCCTCAAGGACGCTATCTGCTGGCGAACATCATCAATGGCGCTGCGCAGAGCGTCGCGCTTTTCGGTCAGCACCTGCTCCATGCGCGGGGCGGCAGTGCGAATGCCCACCGGCGGGCGAACCTTGGCGGCGGCCATCAGCTTCTGGAACCGGGAGCGGCCCGCATCCATAGCCTTCACGATTTCGGCGATGGCCTTGACGTGATCGTCCTGGCTCTTGATCGGCAGAGGCTTGCCGTTCAGCACCACCTGGAATATGTCGCCGGACTGCTTGATGCGCAGCAGGACGCGCTGGGAGTCCGCGAAAGTCAGCGCCATTTCACGGTACGAGATACCGGAAGTGCGTTTGACGGTCGGGATAACCTCTTGCTGAACGACGTTCGCGCCCGCGCGGGAAAAGTAGCGGGCGGCCTGCTTGACGGCCTTATCCTTGGTCGAAAGGTCTTCAAAACTAAACAGTAGGTTTTTCATGTTGCCCCCAGATAATCAGACTGAAGGCATTATGGGAGCCTGGCCCCGCCCGGAGCCGCCCGGTTTTCCGGCAGGTCAGCCACCAGCGAACACGTTACCGGAGCCGGTGGCTACGGCGCTGCCACATGCCACCGAGTCGCCTATACGGCCCAGGGGCTTGCCGTTCACGAACACGGTGCTGGAGCCGGACGCCAGGGCAGAATCGTGGCACGACGGGCCGCAGCAGTGCGTTACCCAGTGATCGCCCTGCCGGTGGGCGCCCAGACCATTCACGAACACGTTGGCGGACGCCTCATCATTGGCGCGCGCGGGAAAGCAGCCGTGTCCGGTGCAGGTATCACCAAATCTAGCGACGGCGGGCATTGACGGCCTCCTTGAGTTGGTCGCGGCCTGGGTCGAAGTTCGCCCAAACGCGCAGCACAAAATCCCCGGTGTGCGTTGAGCCGTCGCTGCACTTCGCGCTTACGCGAATCGTCCAGTCTTTCGTGTTGGCCGGATTCGGGATATAGCGGATCACCTCATCGGCCTCTTCGGGCAGCTCATCGAAGTTGGCGCAGAACCCCGTGACGCCCTGTATCTGATATTCGATTTCCACAGGAGGGAACACATGGGCCAGAGTATTCGGCGCAGACAGCGTAACGCCTGCTGCGCCAGCATCCACCACCAAGCCTTCCAGCGGCTCCGGCCCGACTATCTCGCAGGAGTACCCCACGACAGTCAGAAGCGCCTCTGGGTCTACGGCGGTTATCGGGCCTTCCGTCCAGACCTCATCAGCCTGTACGTCATGCCATGGCACGGTAGCGGGGTCAGGTGTCCAGGTCAGCGGCATATCAGTTCATGTCGATTCGCGGGGCATTCATCACAATGCCGTCAGGCGTCATCACGATTTCAGACGGCCCGACAGCCAGGCGCATGGTGCCGTCGGCCAGCAGCTCTATATTCGGATGGTGCCAGCGCCGCCAGTCGGCGGAGTTGCCAGCCTCCGGGTTTCTGTAGCCAGTGATGATCGGATAGCGCGCGTCGCCGCCGATAAATGCCACCCAAACTGTGTCGCCCGAAAGGATCTCAAGCTCTGTGGTATTCGCCCCCGCCCGCGACTTGTCGCCTATTGGGTATTCGATTTCGGCTTCCGGCAGCACGTCGCCGCCATCGGTCAGGCCCGGTATTTCAACGCGGCATGTCCGCTTGGCTTGGTCGTAGGAGCGCACGATAGCCGGATAGCGCCCCGGCATGGTTCCGTATTGCATCATTCCTCCAGTGCGCCCAGCCATAGCCGGGTGTAGGTTTCGCTGTCGCCGCCGTCGTCCGTTCCGCTGCTGAAGAAGTGCGCAGCGGTGATGACGGCGAGCTTTAGGCCACCCGCGAAGGCAATCAGGTCACCCGCACCCAGGCGAGCGTCATAGTTGATTTTCACGGTCTTGCGATGCACCAGGCACCGTGTCATGTTCCGTAGCCGCTGCACATTCTTATGCGGCGAAAATCGAACCACACGGGGCTTGTCGCGCGCACCGAATACGGCCTGCCCTGCCGCATCCAGGGAAAAGAACCACGGAACCTCGTGGCGCTCCAGGAAGCCGCCGTCTACATCATCCGAAGCGTTGTCAGGAAGCGTCAGTACAGACTCTTGCGTGAACAGGTCAGGCAGGCGGATGAATTGGAGCTTGCCATTACGCCAGCGCACAACGCCGCCCTCTTCTTGCAGGGCGCGGGAAATATGGAACGTCGGCGTTTCACCCACCGGGCAATAAAAACGAGGAACAGGGAAGTCAGCATCTACCGCCTTCAGGGTCGCGCCTGCCGCCTTGTAAATGGCGGACAGCGCGGCATCTTCTTTGATAATGGCCCGGCTACGGACGTAGGCCGCACCAAGACAGGAATCAAGCAGCGCCGTGACGCGATATGCAGCCACTTCGCGCTCGGCTTGAGTTGTCCGCCCAGCAGTGCGGACGGACTTGACGATATGCAGCTTGTCGCCACCGCCGATTTCCAGCGTCTTGCCCTCGGCCAGCATCTTGTCCAGCTCCAGGCTATCGTCACCGGCCCGAATGTCGGCCTCCAGGGTCACAGGTACGGGAGCCATGTCGGAGCGCAACGTGGCGGACTTGATAAGGTCGCCGCGTACCTGCTTGCCGTTTTCTAGGAATAGGAGCATGGCCGCCCCTTATATGGTGATGATCGGCTGATAAAACGCCTTGCGCGGCATTTCCGATTCGAGTTGCGTGATTTCGATGGCGATTTCGCTGGATGAGCGCCCGAATGGGTCGGCGCCCATGCCGCGCGATGCCTCCAGTTGCAGCGCCGTCTCCCGCTCCATGTAGAGCAAGAACAGCGGTCGCACCAGCGCCCACTCTGACGTGGTGATGCCGGTATCGCCGCCTATGGACTGCTCCGGCGGCTCCTTGCCTTCATGGTCGCGCAAAGCTGCAAACCCGGCGTAGAACCGGGTTGCAGCAATGGCTTGAGCCAAAACAGACTCATCGTCCAGCAGGTTGCCCGCTGGCCGCTCATCCTCTGCGAAGGATTTCGCCAAGTCGGCCAGCCTGGTCATCAGCGGTAGTCACCCGAGTTGCCAGGGATGAGTTCGCCGAAGTAGTGGTAGAAGATCGTTCCGCTGAACAAGAGCGGCTGCGAACGGTTCTCCCAGTCACGGTCAGGGATGTCCATCTGGATGAACGCATCAATGATGCGCTTGGCCCGCAGGAACTTCTGGGGAGTGCCTTCGTAGATCTTCGCATTAAAGGTGCCGCCCCCGCTGGGGTACGTGCCGCCACGGGTAATCAGCTCGACCAGCATCTGGTCGATGTTACCGGCGACCGTCTCCATGAGGGAGATTTGGCCCTGCTGGGCAACCTTCAGTTGCTGGGGCTGCCACAGGGTAGCGCCAAGCGGAGTGGGAACCTCGATTTCACCGGCGGGCGAAAGCTCGGGCCAGGGAGCCTGCTTGCACAGCAGGTAATTGCCCTCGAAACCTTCGATTTCAAATGTGAAGTCGCTGGAAATGACCTTCGCGCCCAGGGCGGCGGTCTGGTCATAAAAGCCCTTGAGATAGGCAGCATTGGAAACAGTCATTTCGTGTCCTTATGGTGTGTGAAGTCACCCCTGCACTGTACGGGTGCGCCGCCACGCCGCACCCCCTTGTTTTCCGGCTGCCAGCAGGGGGAGCGGCAGCCGGACAGGACTATTTCTTGCTCGGCACGGAGTCGATGGTTACGGAGCCGGGCGTAACGGCAAAACGCCGGACTTCCTCGTTCGCATGCTGCGATTCGCCAGTAGTTCCGAACCAGAACGCCAGCACCTGCTTCAGTTCGTTGAACCAGTAGCCGATGATGGTGCCGATGGTCAGGCTGGCCGTGGCGTCTTTCAGCAGGCCGTCGGCCATGCCAGAGAAAACGAACCAGACAATGACGCCCGCTCCCATGAGCAAGAGCACGGTAACGGACGGGCGCACCCAGTCCTTCGTCTGCTGCGCGGCCAGTCGCCGGGCGCTGTCGCGGTCAGCCGCCTCCGCCGCGTACTGCACGGCAGCCGCCTGGAGCCGGTTGTTTTCGGCAGTTACGGCCAGGGTCTGGAGTTGCGTCTTGGAATTGACCTCCAGCTCCTTGAGCTTTACAGCGGCCTGCGGGTCAGTTTCCAGCGCGCGAGAAATGGCGTCAGGCGTCGCCTCGGTTCCCAGGGCAGAGGCCACCAAACCGCCCACGGCAGCCCCAGCAGGGCCGCCAATCAGCCCGCCCACGATGGGGGCAGCCTTGCCGACTATCCCCGCAATATCTTTCCATTCCATTACGAATCCTCCGCTGCGTATTGCAGATTGCCAGCCACACGGCGCGCCCAGCCACGGCCAAACGAACCCCAGGTTGATAGGTTGGTGTAGAAAATCAGTCGCTCGGCATTGAACCGGGCCAGAACGTCCGTCACGCTCATCGCCTTCACTGCGGCCAGAGTCACGGGGCCGATAGCGCCATCGTCCGCCACCTCGGCAGCGCGTTGCAGGAACCGGATAGCGTTGCCGATACCGTGGTTCACGGCAGCATCGAACACCTGGAACGCAATTGCGCCATCCAGCTCTTCGCTGCGCGCGCGGCTCCAATATTCGGCCCGGTAGATTTCCTTGGCCTGCTCCCGCGTCAGGTCGCGCATGCTGCCGGTGTACCCGGCAGAGCGGGCGGTGCGCAGCGTGATTCCCCAGTTCGTTTCTCCACCAGGGTCGTCAGGATGGTTCACATACCCGCCTTCGTGGCCTATCAGGCGCTCGAATGCCGCCTCGAAAGTCACCACGGTGCCGGGCGCGGGCGGATTGCTCACAACGGGTTCAGCCTGGCCCGACACGACGACGGGCGCAGGCGCTTGGGCTGCTGGCTTGGTAATTGCGCCAAGCAGGTTGCGGAACAGGTCTTCGATTTTCATCAGTTGCCCCCAGAAATCTTTGACACCACGCCAGCCCAAATTGCGGCGGCCAGCGCCGCAGCCACGACGCCTATGAACGCCAAGGTTCCGTGGTCGGCAATCCGGCGCAGCTTCCTGCCAAACCGCAGGTCGGCGCGGAACTCTTCGATGCTTTCCGGCCGGTCAATGTCCACCCCGAGAATGGCGAACACCTTTTTCACTGCGCGGTCAGCGGCACGGGCGGAAATCGTCTCCGCTGGCAAACAGCGCTCATCACTTACTTTCTCGGTCATAGTTGTCGAGTCCTTGAAATGGTCTTAGCGACGATCACACTGGCGCGTATCACGTCATTCAGCCGATTCACAATTGCCGCTTGCATCTTCAATTCGGACTCCCTTCCTTTTTTCCAATCGTTGAACGGTTTGCCCTCAAAGAATTTCCTTGCCACGCTCGGTTGCATTTGCATGGCTTCGGCTAGGGATGTTGATGAATATAGGGTCAGGCTAGACGCCAGACTCATCAGGTTTTCCGACCAGTTCGAGCGCGACGCGAGAGAGGCAGGTACGCACCGGAAATCGCGCTGGCGGCAGGTTCGCTGCCGCCCCTCCTTTCGGCATAGCCACGACGCCGCCGGGTGAAAACTCGATCTTGAACAGGTGATTCAGCTTCTGACGGCCCGTCAGGTACATGCCCATCAGCGCCTCGAAGTCGCTGCCAGGGAAGGCCGCCATCACGCGCATACGCTCCACAAGGTATTCATCGAATGCACCATCGGCCATGGCCGTATCCGGCGCCTCCTCGCTGGCGCGCACCAACTGCGCTGCCATGCCGCCCAGAATCCAGTGCAGGCGGCCCGTGAACGGCTGGCCGGAGGCGTTCTGTATCTCGCCCTCCATGCGCTCAATGGACTCCACCATGCGCCCGGTCAGGTTCTGAATCTTCCAGGTATCGCCGCCCAGCTCGCCCAGCTCAATCATGGGTGCCTGGGTCTGTATATCGGACGCGCCGTCCAGGTAGTCCGAGTAATGCCCGCCACCGACGGCGAAATCCGGGCCATCATCGGACGTGGAGGCCAGGTAGTGACATACAGCCAGCATCCGCTCTTGCACCGTCCAGTGCGCGGGATCTTCAATGCCCTTTGCGGACTGCACGGCAGCTCGCAGGAAGGCCGTACACTCGGCTTCCTCAAGGTGGGGCGGCATGGCGGCGATGGCGACCGACTCGCTGATACTCAGCTCACGCAATTGCACCGTCAGGCGGCGTGTGCGCAGTGGTGGAAAATGAATCACGCTCCCTCCTACAGAGAAGCAAACGACGCATTGCTCCAGTCCTTGCGGTCGAGCGCGGTCAAGGTGCAAAGCGTCATGGGTACGGCAAGCTGGACGAATTGCCCGCTGCTGTTCACCGGCGAACTCAATGGCATGCCGATGGATTCGATAACCAGGGGAGAAAACACGCGGCCCTTGTACTTCATGGCTATCCGCGTCGGAGACTTCGATGGCATCAGGGCTTCGATGTAGCCCATGTCGCCCTTGGCCGTCTCCACGGCCCGCGCCAGCACAGATCCATCCTCGGACAGCTCCACGGGAAGCGCCCACTCCATCAGCTTGTCAAACGGCGCTTCGACCTCGCTGGCCGCATTGCGCCAAGCCCGAAACAGCGCCACCACGGTAATTTTGACTGGCGGCATACCGTTGAAAACCTGGGTGCTGTTCAGCTTGGTAATGCCGGTACGGCCCTCAAACTGCTTCAGGAACTCGCCGGACTTTGACTGCGCATCGCCCTCGCCTTCCTTTTGCTTGCCCATCACGGCATCCACCACCGGCTGCAACGCGCCGGACTGGAGCATTGCCATCAGCGCGGGGGCGCGTGACTCGGGGCCGGATTGCTCGAATGGCGATTGCCAGTTGAGCACCATTTCCAGATTGGCCTCGGTCAGCGGCGCAAGCACCGTCACCGGGTCAGTGCCGCCCTCGCCCTCGATGCGGCCCCATGTATGTTCGCCCGTTTTGGCAACCTCGTAGAACGACGCTATGAGGTGTGGCGACAGGCCATCCCACAAAGACGTGAGAACAGGGCCGGTCAAGCTGGCGGGCATTCCGATAGGAAAGTTGTTCATGGCATAAAAAACGGCGCCACCGGCTATTGCACAGCGGCGCCTAAAGCCCCTCGGCAGCGGTTATTTACAGACCGGACTTACGGCGCAGGCGCATGGACTTCATGCGCCGCATCATGGCTCCGGCAGAATGACTCTTCATGCGCGCTTTGCGGATGGCGACCTTCTGCTTGGGAGAAAGCCGAACCACGCCGGAAATACGCTTGTTGACGCGAACCTTCTTGCCGTTGCGAACAACCAGCTTCTTCCGGTACACGGCATCCAGAACAGCATCCAGGGCGGATTCCTGGTCTTCTTCAGAGAACACGAAACTGTCAATCTCAGAACCGGCTTCATCCTCGCCCTCGGGTAGCACAGAAGCCACCAGATCGCGCACACGGTCGGCGGCCTCATCATCCCAGTCGTTCAGCAGGGAACCGGCATCCTCTTCAGTGACACCCAGCTTGACCAGGTAATCCCAGCCTGCATTGAGTGCCACGTTCAGTACGCCCTGCTCTTCCTCGGTGATGTCGCCGTCCTTGTTGGCGTCAGCGATGCCCACAAAGAGCGCCATCAGGCGGTCGGAGTAGCTTTCGCCATCGTCCAGGTCGTCGGTTTCCGCCCACTGCTGCACGGCAGCGACCGACGCCATGCTGATGTCGTGGATGGTGTAGTCATCCGCGCCGGACAGCGCCGGGCCTTCACCAGCGTCATCCAGCACCGGCTTCTGCTTGTTGCCTTGCTGCTTCATGGCAGCGCGCAACATTTCGCTCATGCTCATAATGTTTCCTTGTCGATGATGGTTAGCGGGTCAGCGTCTGGGTTACAAACGTCTGGCGGTTGGTGCCGTCATAGCGGAGCCAGTACGACACATCCATGGAGTCGTAGGGGCGCAGCTCGTTGGGCTGCACCTGGTAGGCCCACGCCTTGCCGTTCATCATTGGGTCAGCCGACGGAACCAGCCACTTAGACGCCTCTGCGCCTTCAAACAGGAAGGTCAGGTAATCGCGCATCCGCTTCACGGAGGTTTCCATCGGCAATTGCAGATAGTCCTTCGCGGCGCGGGTCACGGCATCGTCAATGTGAGTGGACATATCGGCCACCGCAATGAGCTTCTTCAGGCTGGATTCCACCAAGGCACAAGTCAGCGAGTCGCGGAACACATAGCGACCGCCGCCGGTGTACGTCTCGTAGATCACCGGGTTGATCTTGGCGCGCGCCAGCAGATTCAGCTCCTGATTGGTCGGCGAGTACACCTGCACGATGCGGGTGCGTTGCACCGGCCACTCGCGGCCCGCGATAGGGTAATTCTTCGGCGCGAAACCCTTGGCGTTCTTCACCGCGTTACGCCCGCAGGCATAGGCGATGTTGAGCGTTTCGGTGCCGATGAACCCATGCGGGTTTACGCCAGTCGGGTCGTCAGTCTTGAGCGGCGACCAAAAAGCGTGCATCAGGTGCGCGGTCGGGCTGGCTCCCATATTGAGCTGATTCACGAAAGCAACAGCCGCTTCCGGCGACAGATTGCCCGGAACACCAAAGCGGAGCTGGCGGTTGGTGTCGAACGCCAGTTGCGCCAGTTGCGCCAGCAGAGCGGGCGCCTGGGTGCCGCCGGACGACACGTAGGCGTAGTCGAGCTGGGTGTATTGCAGCTTTTCACGCGCAGCCATGTAGTTTTGCGTGGTGTAGGCGGTGCCGCCTTCGCTGAAGCACACCAGGGCGTCCGACTTGGCCCATTTCTGCTGGCCGTTGGAGTTGTAGCCGTAGGCGTCGGAGCCAGCGGCGATCACAGCGTCATCGCCAATGGAGCCAACAAGAATCTCCACCTCGTCCGTTTGGCTCAAAACTACGTCGGGCAGGTAAGCGGAGTTGCCGTAGTCGTCCTTGGCATCGCTCTTCAGCGAACCGTAGAACTCGTACAGCATGTTGCCTTCCTTGTCGCGCAGGCGCAGGGTCAGCTTGTCGTTATCGGCAGGCAGTCCGCCCTCTTCAACTTCCTCGGCACGGAACTCCAGCACGATGCCGTCGTTAAAGCAGCCCAGGTGCTTGACCGCAAACAGGTAGCTGCCAACCGGCTCATCATCAGAAACGGTGAACTCGAAGGCACCAGTGGGCGTGGTGTCGGCCACTTCAGGTTTGACTACCGCCCACTTGATGACGGCAGAGTCCGTCACCAGGCGCTGGATTACGGCCTGGTATGCGCCCTTGTTCAGAGCTTCAACAACGTGAACCCAAGCTTCGTTCAGGGCATTCAGACGAATCTGCTCACCACTGCCCAGCTTCTTGAACACGTTGCCACGATCAACGGCAAAAGGTTTGTCGATGCGGCCACGAGTGGCGCGCATCATGATGCCGAAAACCTGATCGGAGTTATCACCGGCGGGAATCTCGGATGCGTCGCGCAGCGGGTTAAGCTGCACCCCAGATTCCGCGCCCAGTTGTCGCACGAATGCGGTGCTCATGGCCTACCCCCTATTAAGCGTTCTCACCAGCACCGGCTGCGCCAGTGCCTTCCGTGCCGCCAGCATTGGCGGTGTCGGCGGTGTTGTCGGTTTCAGCAGGCGCGGCGTCCAGCAGCGCAGCAAGCTCATCCTTCTTGGCGTTGGATGCGAACTTGATGCCCTTTTCCTTCAGTAGCTCCTTGATCTGCTCGGCGCTCAGACCGTCAGACGGTTTTGCGGCGCTTTCCGTTCCGCCAGCATTGGTGGCTGCGGTTTTGGCCGGGTCTGCAACTGCGGCCGATTCCGAAATGGTCAGGGCCAGCTCATAGCCGTTCAGCTCGGCCACCTGCTCAATGCTGGAGGCTAGGCGCTGAAACAGGTCGTGGCTGTCAATCACGACGGACGCTTTGCTTTCCTTGGGATTGGCTACGTGGCGCAGGAAAAGACCTTTCGCCTCGGGAAACACCACGTCGCGCGGCATGTGGTTCTGTACCAGCACGTTGAGCGGATACTTGGCGTCAGCGAACGTCTCGGCTACAAGGTCGTTGCAGTCCTTCCCGGTAAGGGAAGGAGCACCCAATTGGACTTTACGAATTGTCATGGCTCCATCCATCCTTGATTACATGTTGGTGACTTCGATCATGGCGAAGCCACGCGAAGACGGGTCGTGAGGGTTGACCGCCGTGAAGTTGCGGGCGTAGAAGCCAGCGCCTTGACGAAGGTCGGCGTTGACCGCCAGCGGGATTACGGTGGGCGGCACGGCATCACCCAGCACCACGGGGTTGCGCGTCACGTCAGTAGCGCGGCCCACGCACAGGATTTGTGCGGTGGTTTGGGTTTCGTTCAGACCCTTGGGCGTGTAGTACACCTCGTACATGCCGAACAAGCGGCCAAGGCGATAGATGCCAGGGCGCGGCGCGATGCCGGACGGCTGGAAGATGGTCGAAGGCAGGCCCAGGAACTGCGCAGCGATACGCTTGCCGACGTACAGGTGGGTTACACCATGATTGATGGTGTCTTCCGCCATTTTCTGAGAAACGATGCCCAGCGGGTAGGCGAAGTCGGCCCAGATAGCGGAACGACCACCGTCGTTGTAGCTGGCGGCGTCGCCGAAGTCGAACGTTTGCGTGTTCATCGCGGCCAGGCGGCGGCCCTTGCGCAGCACGTCGTAGTGGCGCTCATTGGCAAATTGCGCCTGGATGGCGATCACACTCTCGCTGTACGGGTCGAGGCCCAGTTCGTTCGCCATCTGGGTGCGGCTGTCGATGGTCTGGTGCGTGGTTACGCGCCAGGGCTTCGCATGCAGCGGGAAGGTATTGACGGCAGAAATGATAGATGGCGTCAGCTCGGGCGCGCGCTCGAAGTCGATAAAGCCTTCAACCACGACAGGAACCGTATCGGGCAGCTTCGGCGTGGTCGTCAATGCGTAAGCGCCGGTATCGGTGTTGATCGAGCCGCCGATGGCATAGTCCACACCAGCAACCTTGATGATGCCGGAAATGGTGGAGTTGCCGCTGCCGGACGAATCCACTTCGCGGGCGGCCACACGGCCATCGACATAAACGATGGTGCGCCCGCGCAGCAGTTTCAAGTCTCCGCCAGCAGGATTGCAGGTGTCCTCGGTTGCCTGAATCTTGGTGATCTTGCCGGTTACGGCGCCGTCGAGAGCGTCAGGCGTCGAAGTATGGACGCGGCTGGAGCTGATGTAGGTGTCACCAGAAGCAATGCCATCCAGCAGTGCGTTCTGGCCGTAGGAGCCGAATGCGCTGCCAGCATGGTGCGTCATGATTGCCAGCTTGGCTTCGTTGGAACCGATGTCGGCAGGCAGGTAGTGCGCGAACGGAATAGCTTCGCCCATGGCCGCCAGAATGGCGATAACTGCCCTGTTGGGCTGAAGCGACATCTGGTCGTGGTGGGTCGAGTTCGCCGAATCCAGGGAGAACTTCTTGCGGGCGTGTTCGGTGGTGGCGTATGCGGTGTGCAAAGCCAGCTCAATCACGTCAGCAGGGGCTTGGCAGCCGTGCTGCGCTTCATACACGTCCACGCCATCCAGAATGGCGCGGGTAATGAGGGAGGAATCTTCATCGCCCGCCTCATCCAGCACATGCTGAAGCTTCTCGGGCACTTTCACGCCCGCTGATTGGTTGGTGGCCGTCACGATGAAATCGGCTGCGGCTGCGGAATCGAAGGTGCCGCCCTTGATGGCGTTGTCCTTCAGGCTGTCTACAAAATGGGCTACTTCGGCAGTCTCGCGCTTGAAGTAATCCTGGCGGGTGCGCTTGGTCATGTTTTCGTGTCCTTTCGGAAAGTTCAGTCACGGACGCCGGTTAATACCGACTGACGAACATTCTCAAGGCCCACGGCGCACCCTAAACGGGCTGTTTTCCGGGTTTTAGCCCCCGCCCTCCGGCGGCACATCATCATCACCAGGCGTCGGCGTCTCTGGGTCGCCAGAATCATCCTCATCGACCAGCGCGCCAGCGGGTATATGCAGGTCGTCACGCCGGTTCATGACATAGCGAGTCGTGTATGGCGGGATGTTGGACGTGGTTTCAATGGCCACCACCTCGAACGCCAGCATGGGGGCGGACGCTTCCAGGCCCAGCAGCAGGTAAACCACGTCATGGCTGCGAAGGTCGAACCACTCTTCATGGCCGGACGGGTGTTCAGGCTCAACCATGAACAGGAACTCATCGTTCGCGCCGATGTTCGCGTCGCCCCGCTTGGTCATGGGGGCCGGAGAAAAGCCCTCGGCGGGCAGCGCGTAGCCATTGCCCAGGAACTGGTATTCGTACTTCTCTTCGTCCATCGAATCCAGGACGCCCAGGCCACCCATGGTCGGAGCGCCGCCCATGGTGTCCGGCGCGGTGCGCGTGACGCCCTTGCGGAACACCTGGCAGTTGAACGAATTTGGGTGATTCATCACCACATTGCGCGCCATCCGGTTGATGGCGGTCGGCACATTGGTCAGCATGGCTTATCCTTTCTTGGCGTGTTGAGCCAGCAGCGCCAGCACCTGGTCGGGCGTCATGCCGTACTGGCTGCCCAGTGTGGCGGCTGCACTCTTCGTTGATCGGCGTGTAGCTGGAGCGGGTCTGCTTGGACGCTTGGCCGAAGCCTGCTTCGCTGAACGCGCCAGCGCCCGCTTTTCTCGCACACGGGCGGCCTCGGCTGCCCGCTGCTCACTGGTTTTGATGCGCGCGGGCGTCCTGGCCTTCAGTGCGTCTTCCGCCTCCATCTGCGTGAGCTGGGTGCGCGCCTTGTACTCGGACACGCTGGCAAGGTGCTTTTCCAGGAACCGCAGGACTGCCGTGGATGACTCCAGCTCGGTCATGACGCGCAGGACGTGCTTGCAGGCTACGCCCATCAGTCGCGGGTTGCGGATCTTCGGGTAGCCGGTTTCCTTGCGCCCGGCGGCGAACCCGCCGATGGTGGCGACGTACCGGAAGAAATAGCGGTGGCGCTCGCAATCACAGTCGAATGACAGCTTCTGCTTGCGAAGCCAGCCTGCCACCTGCTTTGGCGTCTTTCCGTCCTTCCGGGATGCGGCAGCCAATTGGGCCGCCGCCCCCTCAAATTCGTGCAGGTTGACCACGACATGGTGACGGCTCACCTTGGAGTCCGGCCCCGCGTTGGTCATGAACCGAATTGTGCCGTTCAGCGCGGACACCGGCGCGGCCATGGTGATTTCGCGGCGGGCCTTGTCGATGTCACTGGATGGCTGGCCGGGCGACACGTAGCGCAGCGGCGTAGAAGATGCCAGGTCGATAACCTGGCGCGCGGTGATGCCCTTTCCGCCCTTGAACCGCCTTTCCGCCTGCCGCATATTCTGGCGGAACGCGGCCAGGTCATCGGCGGTAATCGGTCTGGCCTGCCCGCCCAGGGTCGTAAACAGAACGCGACCGGCATCCCATTCGCCCTGTACCTCGCGCTCGGTCAGGATGATGTTCTTGTCAGCGGGCGCGCGACCAGCGGCCTCACGCTCGCGCCGGTCAGTCTCAAACCGCCCTTTCTGCTCTCCGACATGCCCCCGGACTTTGCCAAGCCAGTTATCCATGGCTACGGCTCCATCCAGGTTGGCGCGAAGTCTCGGCGGTACTGCGCGACTGACTCAAAGCCCGTGCGCCGTTTGATGCTCATCAGCAGCCCGTCGCTGGGCAACGCTATACGCTTCTGGGGGAGCGGCTGGTACGGTGTATCCAGGCCAGCAGCAGCCATAACGGCCAGAACCTCATCACGACGCCCGTACACGCGCTGGGAAACCAGCGTCAGGTCATGCGCTTCATCGGGCTTCGTTTCGTACCATACCGCCGTGGCATCCCACGACTTGACGCTTTCCGCGAACTTACGCACCTCGCGGTAAAAGCTCTTGGCGGCGCGGGTGTCTCGATCAAGCATGACGACCCCTTTCAAATGGTCATGATCCCGCCGCCCAGCAGGTCGCGGAACGACTCTGCCAGCTTGACGGTGCGCTCTACGGTGTCTGATCGGGCGGCATGCAGGCACGTCGCCAGCGCCGCGATCTGCCCGCAGGTGATTTCCGGGTTGACTCGGTATTTGGGGCCATTGGTGTCGATGCTGTCCCGCTCGATGGACTGCTCCGGGTTCGCCCGTGCGGCCCGGTTGCCGAACACAAGGCGGGCGCTCTTGCCGTCGGACGCAATACCCGCCTTCAGCGAATAGAACGCCTCAATGGCGTCCATCAGGCTGTCGTTCGTGAAAAGGCCGTCGCGGGCTATGTCCTGGTCATTGGTCAGCACGATGCAGCCTTCCCGGCGCTCGGCACGGTAGGCCGCTTCCGCGCTCACCACCAGGACGCGGGCAGCAGGGTCATACGCGGAGAACAGGGAGCAAGGCCGCCCGCCGTAGCCGGTGATCGTCGCCTGGAACTGAATCACGGCTCGCCCCCTTCGCCGGTCGATACCTCGTAGCTACGAATCGTCATGGCGTTCCCGTCCATGCTGTCTACGCTCACGGACTGCACCAGCGGGTAGCCTGCCGGGTCATCCGTGCCAGGAACGCCCTTGCCGTCATTCGGCTCGCCATCCTTGGGCGCATCGAACAGCGGGATTTCCGCCCGCAGCGTGATGTCCATGGCAAGCACAGTCAGATTCTTGGAGCCGGTGGCAATGGACATGGCTGGAACGTCCGGCGATTCAATCTGCACCGGCCAGGCCGTATCTATGCCAGCGAACCGATAGGACGCCTCAAACCGGCGGCTGCCGGTTTCATCCAGGAACAGCAGGAATTGAGCGGCCAGCGACCGGGCCGACGGCTCATCCGTAGCGAATATCACGATCTGCACCCGCACATCACCGGCCAAGGCCCGCAAGCCGAACAGTCGCTCCTTGTCGTCGCCCGGAATCATCACCATCTGCCGGTCGGCCACCTGGCGGGTGTAGTCCCGGCCCGTGGGCGTGTAGTCCTTCGCCATCGCCACGATAATGGCGGGCAGCTCTGGTGGCGTGGTGGGGGCATTCTCCATGTCGGTACGCATCCACAGCGCCAACATGTCTTCAGCCGCATCTACCATGCGCGACGGCGCCCAGGCGATGGCCTTGGAAAGCGGACGCGCCACAAACCCCTCCAGGGGCTTCGTGGTAGGCACGACGGAATCGAAGTAGCGGCTCAAATATCCGCCGAATGCAACTTTGACTGGTTCTAGCATGTGTGATTACCGGCGCATGAACTGGCCCAGGAGGCGGCCATAAAGCGGTTGGTCGGTCGGGTCTTTCTCCGGCCCGCGCGGCTCGATAAACTCGGGCAGCGCATCAGCGCCATGGAACGCGGCAGCGTCGCGCTTCATGCGCTCAACCGGGTCGGCAGACACCGCTATCGGGGCAATGGCGACGGAATCCAGGGCCGCCAATGGATCTTTGCCGCTGGCCGCCACCATGGAAAGCAACTGCTCGTTCTCTGCTCGCAGGCGCTCAATAACCTCGTTCGCCTGCTCACGGGCCGTATTGGCAGAGTCCAGCAGCCGCATAACGCCGCGCATCTGCTCATCGTAGATAGCCGCCTCAATGTCATCCAGCGTCATGCCGTTCACATCGTCCAGCGTGTAGCCCCGGTTGGTGCTGTAATTCGGCTCCAGCACGTAGTCGAATCCAAAGAACTCCGGGCGGTGCTGGTCGATAGCGGAGCTGAAACCGCCCGCGCGGCTGGTGTAGAGCTTTGCCGCCACCTGGCCGGGGTCGTTGTTCAGGAACTCTGCCTGATGCTCAATCGTGCCGTCCGGGTGCGCGCGCAGCAGCGTCGTGACAAGCGCAGGCTCGACCAGCGACGGGCGGCCACCATCCATGCCGCCCTCTGCCGGGTTCATGCCGAACTTGATGCGCGGCCAGTGTCCGTAGTAGCCCAGCATGTCGCGGTTCTTGACTCGTTCCTGGCAGGCCGGGCTATTGATGGCGTCACAAATGGCGCGGATGTTGAAATGGCGCTCTTTGCCGCGAAACTGGCGACCGCGTTCTTTCAGGTTGTAGGTGATTACCTTGGTTTGCATGGTGGAAACCTCCTTGATGAAAGGATGGTATGCGCGCGACAGCATGCAAAAGCGCCCCGTTTTCCATTACTCGACATCAGCGAACATATCCTCGGCCTTGTCCAGCACCGCTTCTGTCAGGTTGGTGGCCTCGCTGGCGGCCCCACCGGCCACCATGTAGGTCGCGCCCTCCAGGAACACGAAACTCATGGCGTCAATCAAGTCGGGCGACTTGATGCCAGCCTTGCGCATGTCTTCCTTGCTCTGCATCACATAGCGCAGGCCGCCCGCCTCACTGAAGTAGTACGGCAGCCGGGAACCCTGGTCGATGATCTTCTCGACCAACTTCTTGGGAAGCCCCTGCGGGAGCACTACGCGCCCCTGGCGTATGGCATCGCGGAACCGCACCATGGCGCAGGCCCGCAGGTTGTAGAACCGCTGCTTGTATTCGTTCTTGAAACACGGCGCACCCCAGTTCACCCGCGTCACCGTCGCGCCGGAACGCTCGATCAGCTTGCAGACGGTCGCGCCCACGCCCCCGGCATCCACGTACAGAGTGGCGTTCGATAGCTTGCCCACCAGGTTGACCAGATCCCCGGCCAAGTCGATTTCGTTCTTGTCGTTGGAGCAAATCGGTATCTCGATGAACTCCACGCGCCGGGCGTCCGGGCCGTGGTCGGCATCACCAATTACTTTGGCGACAATCGCCACCGAGTCGTCGCGGTACTCGCCCAGGGCCACGTCAGACAGCACCACCAGGCCGAACGGCTCATCGTCTTGGATGATCTTGCGCGGCTTGAACCCTTCCTCGATGTCGGCGCGGGTCAGCAGGACGTTACTGCTGCTCTGCGCGAACAGGCCCAGAACCCGTATCTGGTATTCGACCGAATTACGCCCACCGGACTCGTTCGCCCGGTCAAGCAGCCACTTTGTCGTCACGAACGGCGACCGCTCGGAGCTGAAGCGCAGCGGCAGCCAGCTCCCGCCGTTCTTTATGCTCAACGTGTGGTGCGAGTCGTAAAACCGCCCAGCGCTCCGGGCGCCCTGCGACGCCATCAGCGTCCGGTTGCCCGGCTGGGTCTGGGTGCCGTCGATAACGTCGAAGTGGTCATCGCCGACACCGGCGGCTTCGTCAATGATGATGAGCTGCCAGTAGCGGTGCTTACCTGCTACCCCGATGGCCTCGCCCTTCTTCATTGCGATCTGGGTCACAAACCACTGATCGGCGTACCCGTTGACGTGGACGCGAGTCTTCGTGATGGTGAAGAAATCCAGTATCCAGGCATGCGGCCCGTTGCCGATAGCCACCCTGGCGTCCTGCATTTCCTTCCAAATGCCATCAGCCACCTGCTGGATGAACGGCGCACCGATGTACGTGTTGCTGCCGATCTCCACCTTGCCCTCATAGAAGGCCAGCGGGAAGCACAGCAGGTGCCACAGGGCAATCCGGGCGAACGCCGCCGTCTTGCCGGTGCCGGTGCCGGACACCACGGACACCTTGGCGTTCGGCTCGGTGATTCCCTGGAACAGCGCTTCCTGGTCTTCGCTCGGCAGGAACCCCGTCACCTCAACGGCAAAGCGCAGCGGGTCGGCGTGGTAACGCTCCACGAAATCACCGTAGCGGGGATCTTCAAGCAGGTTCCGGTTTTTTCTACGGCGGGCCATTCCTACTCGCCCCCTCCCCGGCCATCATTAAGCATGCCGCGCTCTTCCATGATTCGCGCCTGGCGCTCGCGGGCAGCCTGCATCTTCTCATCGAACACGCGGTACAGGTCTTCACTGGCAACCATGTTGATGTTGACATCAGCCTCCTTGTCTTTGAACAACCCCAGCGCGCGGGCAAGGTTGTCCGCTGCCTTCTCCTTGCTCATGGTCAGCACCTCAATGCCGTCACGGCCCACCTTCACGCCGGAGTACGCCAGACGGGCAGCAGGCGACAGGTGGCGCGTATCCGCAAACCAGACCTCTTCCACTCCATCGCCGTGGCACTCCGGGCAATCCTCGGCTGGCGGCAGGCGCTTGTCGTACCACTCCCCTTCATATTCCGGGAAGTCGCCAATGTCATCGTTCTGGTCAGCCTTCAGGCGGCGCTGACGCTCCCGCTCATGCTTCAGCCTTGCACCCTCCAATCCAGACGGCGTGTACTGGCGCTCATGGTTCTCTCCATGGCAGTACGGGCAGCACACCCGGCGCAGTTGCGAAAGCTCGTTGGCGTCCAGCTCGATGATGGCCGCCCACATCATCATCACCCCGTCCGCGTCTATGCCAAGACGGCGGGCGCGCACTGACGCCAGCGCCTGTATCGCATCCCTGACTGGAGTTTTTTGTAGGAGCTGGTAAGCAATCTCTGATGCGCTCTTCGGGCTGTACCCTGCCCTGATTGCGGCCTTGGTGCCATTCCAGTCCACCATGTATTCCCTGACGAAAACTTCCTGCATATCGGTCAGGTCTTCCAGCACCCCAAACTGGTCGGGGTCTTCCTCCAGAGAGTCCAAAGTTGTCGTGGGCAAGGTTTCTATGGTTTTCGCCTTGCTCATGGTTTCGGAAACCTTATGGTTCTCGGAAACCTTGGAAACCTTGCTTGCTTGCTTGGCGGCTCTCTGGGTGCTGGTGCCCCTGGCGGCAGCCTTCTTCGCTGCTACCTTCTTTGCTGCCGCCCTCTTGGTGGCTGGCTTGGCCTCTACCTTGGCTGGTGCCTCTGGCTTCTCTGCCGCTACCGCCCCTTCCGCCTTCGTCCATCCATCACGCAACGCCGTCTTGCGCACGGCTGGCCCCGAAACGGGAAGCTCCAGCTCGGCAATCAGCCATGCGTATCCGTCGCGTGAATCGTTCTCCCAGTGCTTTCGCGCCTTCGCCCACTCTTCGGGCGTCAGCTTTGGTTTTGCTGCCATACAATCAATCCTCATCCCACAGGGGCAGGCTTTGCTGTAGGGTATCGCTTGCGGCCATCTTGCATTCCATCCTGAACCGCTCCAGCTTGACCTTCACCCCCTTTGCCGCGCCGTTCGCCCGCCCGACGGAACTCATCAGCCGCGCGCCGCCGGGCATGTCCTCGAATCCTGGGTTCAGTTCAATGAACCGGGCCAGCGCCGCCGAAGCATCGCCCGTGGTTTCCAGCATCATCGCGGTGGACTCCCCCATGGCTTCGAGCTTGTCGTGTAATTTTTTCAGAGTCGCCACGTCACGCAGCCGCGCTTTTTCCATCGCCTCCCACAACCAGGCGGAAACCTCGCGCTCTTGCGTCATGCGCGCGCCGGTTTCCCAGTCATCGTTCACGCCGAAAAGAAAATCCACGGACACGTCGTACACCTTGGCGGCCCTCGTGATGAGCCACAGCGGTACGCTGTTGGTGTCCGTCGCCCCCTCCACCTTGGACAGCTTCGAGCTGTTGCTGTAGCCCAGACGCTTGGCCGCCGCGCTCTGCGACAGGTTGCACAGCTCTCTGGCCTGCCGCATCCGCGCTCCGATGGTTCTCACCGCTGCCGCCTGCTCCATGCGCGTGCTGGGTGCCGATTTTCTTTCTGCCATTCCTAAATCCTCTTTATCGACCAGCCGCCGCCATCCTTCTTTGCCGCCTTCTGGCACAGAAAAAAACGGAACGGGAACATGGATGCCGCCATCTTCAGCTTCAGCCAACCATCCTCACGAATGAAACCGCCCTTGGTTTCGTGGAACTCCAGGGCGCCATCAGCCGCCACGACCATGAAATCAGGCGTGTAGCGGGTGTTGTGAGCCAACTTGAGCGTGACAGCCTCGTACTGCCACGCCAGAACCGAACCGGCCAGGCGCTGGGCTTCCAGCATCCCGGCGTATTCGGCCTCTGTCTTGTTCATGGCCGGGTTTTCAGTGGGCGCCGTGTACGTGCATGCCGCCTCCGGCTGGGCCTGGGGCAACGGCGCAGCCTCCGTCACCGGATTGCGGCGCAGGTGTGCGGCCAACTGCTCTTCGCTCCATCGCAATGCGTTCGCCATCGTCACCCCCTGCATCCGTTGAGCCAGTCCAGCCTGGCAGCCTTCACGTTTTCAGCCGCCGGGCCGAACATCGGACACTGCCGGGGATACGTCGAACTCTCGAACGTGGCCGTGCTGGTGCTCTTGGCGCACAGACCGAAACCGAGACGCCCCATTTGCCCGGCGTCCTTCATTCGGTAGTGGGCGCAGTCGATACAGCGCACGGTGGTCGCTTCTACCTGCATTTCGCCCCCAGCCGCTCCACGACCATCGCCAGCAAATCCAGCTCGGACAGCCCATAGGTGCGCTCGAAGGCATTGGTTCCCAGGCCATGCAGGCCGCTTTTGCCCGTATGGTGCTCCGGGCAAAGGCCCACGGTCAGGTAGTTGCTGGCGCGCTGGCTCATGCCCTGGCCCTCGCGTATGTGATGCACCTGCGCGGGCGTCGCGCCCAGGCCCAGGTGGTCGCACAGGACGCAACCCAGCGCCGCTACCCGGCCCATGTGCCTTTTCTCTGCGGCGGTCGGTGCGCGCTTCATTGATCAAACCTCAACAGCTCTTCGATGACCTCTTCCACGTCCTCGGTGCTGGCGTACCCAGCGGCCTTGAGTACCCGGCTCCAGACGACATTCAGCACCGCGTTGAACACTTCCTCGAACCGCTCTTCGCTCATGGACGAAAACCGAAGGCTCTCCGCCTCCAGGCGCACTTCGCCACGCGCGTTGTAGACGGCCTTGTAGAACCCGGCCAGGATCGTCATGTCTTTGCGGAACCGCTCGAAGTCCTTGGCGACCGGCAGCCCCTTGTATTCCAGCGGCGTCAGCGGCTCCCACACGTCGTATGCCAGGCGGAACAGGGCCATGCCCTTACGGTGAAACCGCACGTTGCGCGCGCGGCGCACACTTGCCTGGATACCTTGGCCCAGCTTCAGCTTGTCCACCATTTCCCGCGCCTCGGCATCCACCGGCGCCAGCGCGCCGCCGGGCGTCTTCACCAGCATGATGTCCATTACCGCCCCTCCCGCTCTTCGCAGTCGCGGGCCAAGGTCGCCAGGGCCAGCGCTGCGGCCAGGGAAGCCGCCGCCAGCGCCACCAGGCCGAACACCAGGAACATGCAAACACCAACCAGCAGAGCTTCCAGCATCACACCACCTCCTTGCCGCGATGGCTTTCCCAGCCGAACGCCACGAACTCGCCGCCGTCCTCGCGCAGCCGGTCGAACACGCGCTCGCCCAGGCAGCTCTTAACTTCGTCGGTCGTCAGGTTCGACAGGAATAGGGTCGGCTTCCGCTTCTCGTACCGCTCGTTCAGGATGTCGAACAGAATCAGGCGCTCGGCATCGCTGGCGAACTGCACCCCCACCTCGTCCAGAATCAGTAGGTCGGGGAACACCAGGGCCGCAATCGCCGCCGTTTCGCTCTCCGTGCTATCGCGCCGCCAGGTGTCCTTCACCCTGCGAATGGCCCGCATAACGGTCTGGAACAGCGCGGTGTAACCGCTCTCCATGATCTGCATGCCCACGCCTACGGCCAAGTGCGTCTTGCCCGTGCCGGGGCGGCCAATGAACAGCGCGCAGCGGCCCGACGCCAGAACCTCATCGAACCTGTCGGCGTAATCCTGGGCAAAGGCCAGGGCGCGGCGCTGTTCGTCGCTCTTCGCGATAAACGTACCCAGGCGGCGGTCAAGGAACCGCTCGGGGATGCCCGCGCCGCCGACCTTGTTCTGCCACGCCATCACGCGCTTTGCCCGGTCGCGCGCCTCTTCCTCGCGGCGACGCTTCTCCTTGTCGTTGGCTTCGCAGGCGGGGCATTTCGTCCAGACGCGCCCGAAAACGTTGCGGCTCTCGTACTCGCCGTGCTCTTCGCACATGGCGGCCTGGGTTTGTGGTGTGCTGCCAGGCAGCAAGTCGGTCAGTGCTTTCAAGGTCACAGTCGGCCTCCAGTTCCGTAATTTCGATCTTCAAATCCGGCAAATCTGCCGCTTGCTGCTGGCTGGCGCGAACGGTCGCCGTCAGGCTGATCCAGCCATTTCGCCTTGAACCCGGCCCAGTTCGAGCTGGCCGCATGGGCGATTGCCTCCGCCAGCGTTATCCCGGCCTTCGCGGCCTCTCGTTTCACGATGTCCAGGGCGGTTTCGGTCAGCGGGGCTTTCTTCGCCCGACGGATCTTCAGCCAGTCCTCGGCGTGTTGCCGGTCAACGCCCTCGGCCACCAGCTCCCGGATACCCAGGGCGCGTTTTGATTTTTCGTCGTCAGCAGGGTCACCGGGCGGGTCTTCAGGCGCAGCAGGGTTTCCAGGCTCATCGCCGTCAGGCGAATCCGAACCAGACACACCGGGCGCGGCAGCGCCTTGTTTTTCTTTCTCCTGTTCTTGTTCCTGTTCCTGTTCCTGTTCTTGGCTTCGATGGGGCTTGGAAGGGGCTTCGATGGGGCTTTGTTTTCCCCTGCATACGGACATGCAGAAAGCGTCCTTGTATTTCTCGTAAAACCGCACCAAATAAGGGTTATCGGGCAGTGAGCCGTACTCGTTCTGCACCCCCTTCACGCGCAAATCATTGGGCTTGAGGGCATTGCCGATCTGGTACGAAGCCATTTCGATCACCCACACCACCTCCGAAGCCTCGTCATACTCACAAAACCCCGCTTCGATGGCCCTTTGAAGCCCCTTTGAAGCCCCTTCCAAGCCCAGTCCGGTTTCGTGCGCAATGAACATTTCGGGGCAGTAATACAGGCCCAGCATGTTGGCGTGTGGGCTGGTCAGCAGGTACATGGCGACGATCTGCGCCTCCACGCCCGCTGTCCGCAGCCGCTTGCCAGTGGCTCCAATCCAGAACTTCGGGCCGACCTTTGAGTAATCACGCATTGCTGCACTCCATCGGCGAATAGAAGCCAGGGGCATCCCTGAAACGCTGCGCAGCAGCTATCAGGTATTCCCGGCATCGTTCGGTGACAAGCCAGCGCCTGCCATTCAGCTCGGCGCCACGGCCCGTTGTGGCCCAGCCACCGAACGGGTCAACAATCAAATCTCCTGCTTCGGACAGGAATCGAACAAAGTGCTCCGCCAGCCTCACCGGCATCAGCGCCGGATGGGCTTGCAGGCCATTGGCAGAGGCGAAATCGCGCGCAGGCTGCTGGTCAGGGCATCGGTGCGGGATGGTCAGCACGTTCCGGGCTATTGCGCCCTCGGTGTGCGCGCCAAAGCTGCCCTCTCGCAGCGTGTATGCGCCGCCGGTATTCCTTGCGTACCGCTTCACACCACCAGACCCCATGAAGCGCCGGTGCTTCTCTGTGTGCTCTTGCAGGCACCGGCGGTTGTCGGCCAGCACCAGCTCCGGGTCATTGGTGAACCACAGGACATGCTCGTAGGCCGTGTTGTGATGCACTCGCTTGATGGATGCCCACTGAACGGGGCCGGGCGGCTTCGTCGGGTTGTGCCAGACAAAGCGCTCCATCAGGTGAAGCCCAAGGCTGTCGTGCAGCGCCAGCGTCAACCGCTCAACGTACAGCGATCTTGCCGGGGAACCGGGCATGAAAATATCGTTGCCGACGTTCAGGACGATGCTCCCGCCTGGCCGCAGGCTCTTTACGACCGGCTCCATGATCGGTAGCAGCCAGTCGATATAGGCCGACTGGTCAACATTGCCGTATGCGCGCTGCTTTGCCAGCGGGTACGGCGGCGACGTGAAGGCCAGGGTTATTTCTTCCCCCAGGCCGCTGAAAACGTCTTCCGCACTTGCCCACAGGGCGCACCCCAAGTCCGTTGAAAAGGCCAGCAGGACGGAACGCTTGGGCGCGGGCGTCAGCTCTTTTTGCGCCTCCCCACTCAACCTCCAGGTTCCGCGATCCACTCGCTCCAGGACACCCAGGTGCTTCAGCGTCTGCTGGTGCCAGCGCACCTTGCGCTCGAACAGGTTGCACTCCTTACCCGACTTGCCTACAGGCGCGCGGGCATCAATCACGTTCTCGGGCAGGTCAAGCTGTAACGCAAGCTGGCCGAACAGCTCACGATTCGTCAGGTGATCGCGGCCAACGAACGGCGCCATGACTGCTTCAGCCGACAGGTGTTTGATTTGTTCCGTCATTCCCCAGCCTCCCGCAGCGGTACGAATGCACCCGCCAAGCCGCAGGAAGCCAGTGCGTCAGCGTTGGCCTTGCCGAACGCGACCAGAACGGACGGCGCGCCCGCATTGCTGACTGCCCGCCGCCCACCAGGAAGATGGAATTTGATTCGCCCGCGCAAGAACAGCAGCGCGTCGGCCTTGGGCCAGACGTGCTCGTGAAAGGACGCGGTTTCGGTACGGGCGAACACCAGGGCAATCGCATCGCCATGGGCTGCGCACCGCGCCAGCCATTCAGCCGCATGCGGGCCGTATGGCGGGTTGCACCAGACGCGGCCAGCCCATTCATGCGCCAGGCCATCGTCGCGGATCGTGAGCTGCTGCTTTGCCGTGCGCCACGGCTGAAACTCGCTGGCGCAGGGGTCAAGATCAAATTCACCAAGGGGGGCCAGAATCTCCGGCGGCGTCAGCCAGTCGTGCGTCGTCGCAACAGAACCGGCGGCACCCGTTTCAAACAACACATTCACGCCGTCTGCCCTCCATTGGTCGCAAGGGCAGGCACGGACAGCCCGCCAGTCAGCGCCCGCTGGGCCATTGACAGGGCGTGTCGCAGTTCTTGGATTTCCCCGTCTTTCGACAGACGGTAGGACTGGCTTTCAGCCGCAGCCTGAATGCTTCGCACAGAGGAATTGGCGGGAAGCCCCAGCGCCTGGGCCAGTGTTGCGCGTACCTGGTCGATGGCAGCCGCATCGCGCTCCACCCGCTCCCTGATACGCCGCTCATGCTCCCGGATTTCTTCGGTCATGCCGTCGGCGGCATCGCGCAGGCGCTTTGTCTCCAGCGCGTACCGGCTTTCCGCATACCCCCTTTCCACCAGGATCTGGGAAACTTCTCTGCCCAGCTTCTCCCCTACGGTGCGCCGCGCCATCCATTCGTCTGACAGGCCGGGGCGGCTTTCGCGGATTAGCCGGTCAGCTTCACGGCCCATGCCGTCAATAAACAGCTTGACCCACGCACTATGGGGCAGCGTTTCAATGGCCCGCAGCGTGGGTGCCTTCACCGTCCGCCAGCCATCTGCATTGCGCGCAATCAGACCGCAGCCTTCTGGCAACGATGAGCGCTCTATCAGCCCAGACGGGGCCGCGAATACGACGCCCGCAGCGAACGGCAGGTAGGTTTGCCATTTGCCAGCGGTAATGTCGCGCCGGTAGTCGGCCTGCGACACCTTGACTTCGTAGGCAATGGGCCGAAACTTCGTGTAGGACGGCTCGATGCTGTAGGCGTCAGGGCGCGGCGAGCCGACGGGGCCAAGCTGCATGTCAGTCCAGACAATGCGTCCGGTTCTCTCGCGCAGGTGGCGCGCCAAGTCGAGTGCCAATTCATCATGCGTCATTGGGCAGCCCTCCCCTGGCAGCGCAGCAGGGTGTATTGCGCGACGCGGCACTCTTCACCCATACGGTTGGTGACGGAAACCAGCTCCTTGGTGATTTCGTGGCCCTGCTCTTTCAGGTCGTAGACCCGCGCGCCCAGGCGATAAATGCCCAGCTCGCTCCACGCCTCCAGCGGCGTAATGGGGCCGCGCTTCAGACGCGCCAGCAGTCGTTCGCACTGGCTCATAGGGCGCCCCCACGGATGGATTGCAGCAGTTCGCCGGTCGCCTTCATCAACTGGGTCAGCAGCGGCTCCAGCGCGCGGCGGTCGTCGGCGCAGAAATAACCATCCTTTGCCCGATCCGAACCGGCGGCCAGCGACTGGCTGGCCGAATTGACCAGCGCCATGAACAAGCGCACGGCGTCGGCTGGGTCGCGGTCGTCAAGCTCGAAGTCCATGGGAACCTGGCCGACCAGGCGCGCCAGCGCGAACACGGCGCGACGGGCCTGGGCCAGACTGATGATTTCAAGGATGACGCCGAAGCTGGGGGGCGGCGCGTCGTGGTCGGGATTGATGCCGTTCGCCAGCGTGTTCCCATTCATCCCCATCGTCTCCGCGATGGCTTTGATGCCGCCCGGAAATTCCTTGGCATCGGCTTGCAGCGCCAGGAAAAGCGCACGGTGAATTTGCTTGATTGGTCTACGCATGACGAACGACCCTTAACTTTCGCCTATCGCTCCCCTGGCTGGGGTTAGATACTGGTGGCATGGAAAAAATGGTGAAAAAAATGACAACTCTCTACACATCGGTCGGGCCGATCTGTACCCGTTTTGCGTCTTGAGCGGACTCGGTAGGATGGTCGTCGCCCTTGGGCGACGGTTTAGCGGGAGCCAGCGGCGCCGCCGATTGCGGCGCAACTTGTGGCCGCTTGCTCGTTGGCGATTCGTTCTCACTCATGGGAGACTCCTTTATGTTTACCGACCTCTTGGGCCGCGATTTGCTTCGCCTCCCACGCCTCGAAAACTTCCCGTTTCGCCAGTCGCAGGTACATAAGACGTGCTTGCGGGATGCCTTCGTTGCGCCACTTGGAGACAGCTTGAGACGAAACTTGGCAGAGACGGGAAACCTCGACGGTTCCGCCAAGCTCATCAATCAGACGGGAGTGGGCTTCGTTTTTCATGCCTGCCATTGTAACTATAGTTACCATGAGAAAGCAAACCATAGTTTCAGCGTTCCATGTAACCATGCTTACATGGAGTCGCTAGATAAACGAATACAACGATTACGAGAGTCCAGAGGGATGTCTCAACAGGCCGTTGCCGACAAGGTAGGGGTAAGCCGTGTCGCCGTCACAAAATGGGAAAGCGGCATGACGGCTAACCTCAAGCTGGGCAACCTCTTAAGTCTGTGCGACCTATTCGGCGTGTCAGTTGAAGAGCTTGTGCGCGGTGTTGGCGCAGCCAAGCCTGGTGTCGAGCGCGAAGCCGCCAAGGCTGTCGCCATGGAGTCCGCGTGGAAAGCATACAGCGACGCCAGCGAAGCAACCCGCGCCGTCGTTGATCTTGTGCTGCTGCCCAAAGAGGAACGAGATGAGCTAGAAAAGCAAGCGCTCCTTTCTATCGAAATCCTCGAAGAAAGGGCTGCGCAGCTCCTGCGGGAGAGAAAAAAGACAAATGTTGCCTAAGCCAAAAGAGCGCCCTCGGCTTTCGCTGGTATGGTCAAATGGTCAAAAAATTTTGCCATCCAAGTAACATTTCAATTCTCTTGAAAGAAAATAAATCACCAAAATGAAACGTATTTTCTATGTCGCCGTCGCCGCCTGCTCAATCGTCTTTCTTTCTCCATTGAATGTTATGGCGCAGCAGTGCCATCGCGGATGGAACAACAGCATAGCCAGAGATGACTTGAGGATGCTCGACTACGAGCAGATCCCTACGGTCGAAGCGTTCTGCCAAGCTCTGCGAGCATCAAACTGGTGCGGCGAAGGGTGTGAAGAGTCGGCTGGGCTACGAAGGCTCTTCGATGAGGTAAAAGCCGAGCGGGAAGCCCGCCAGGTCGAGCAAGAACAAAAGAAAGCCAGAGAAAAAGCCCAAGCCTCCGCACTGGCAATTCGGGAAGCCGCAATGCGTGCCAGAACCTCCGTGCCGGAGAATTTGGGAGAGGCCGTCATTTACTACGAAGCCGAACATGGTGGCCAGCTTGCAAGCGCCCCCAAAATAAAGCCAGATGGGGGTATGTATTACGTTCACGGAAAGATCAAGATGGCAGGGGAATCGCCAGAGTTTCTTGCTGCCTTATCATCGTCCAAAGACAATGAATTGCTCGCCAACGCACTACGGAGATCGCGCGGACTCGGTGAAAGCACAGACTATTTTGCCGTTGTAATCCCGGATCAATTGCAAAACTACTACTTCGATAAAGCAAAGATTGAGGGCGGATTCGACTTGGTTGGACGATATGTCTCAAACACGAAGTACACGACAGTATCAGGGCAAGAAAAATCTGCCCCCGTCTTTGAGGCCGTTTACTTCAAGGTATGGTGACAATGCCCCCACATAGACGATAGACGACTGTGATGTAGTCCCCGCCGCCCTTTCGCTTCGAACAAGCCCGCCCTTTCCGGCGGGTTTTTTTTCGCCTTCAGGTAACCATAGTTGACAACTCTTCCTACGGTAACTATAGTTACGACTATCGCAGCACCGGGCAACGCCCGGCAACGCACCCGCTCTTTAACAACGAATCCGCCGATGTTGCTCCCTCCCCGACGCGAGGGTTCCCCGGCACAAATAGCGCCGCCCTGGGCATGGGCCGGTCGGCGCGCGGTGTCTCTGCCGTACCCAGCCGCCAAAGCGCGTACACGGGCAAACAGAGTGAGGCGAAGACGGCCAAGACGAGAAACGGTTACGCCGGTTGGAATCCCGGCACCCCACCCAGGCCCGGCAACGGGCCTTATCCGAAACCGGCTTGCATGCAGGCCAGTTCCCGATAACAGGAGGCTTTTATGACCGCAGGCTTAAAACACCAGCTCGAATACGCACTATCCGCCAACCAGCGAAACGCTAAAGCGCTGGAAACCATGCTGGAGGTATACGGGAAACTCGAACCGGAGGGCTGGACGCCAGCCATCTACGACCAGTGCGTACGCGAGCTTTACCGGGTGCAAATGTGCGTCGTCCACCGCAGCCTCATCAACGACGCGCTGCGCCTGGCCGACCAAATCAACGCAGACGACCTGCCGGAACACCGCACCCACTACGACGACGATGACGACGTACCGGAGTTCACCCGGCAGGACTTGCAGCAAATCAAGGACGCGCTCCAGGCCGCCCTGAACGGCCTGCCGCCGAAGTAACCCACCAAAAGGAACCCAATATGGCATTCGAACGAGCACGACTGCTCCGCAACACGCATTTCGCCGATGGCCGACTGAAGGCCCAGGAAGGCGCCACCGGCGACATCGTTGGTGATGACTGCGGGATGCTGACCATCCATTTTGACGACTCCGAGCACTTCGTTGAGCTGGACGGCAGCGGCCTGCGCATCGCGCACAACATCCCGCGCCTTGCCGTCGAACGGATTCCCGCCGAGCGTGTGCAAACGGAGATACCCGACGAACGAGCGCGAACGGTCATGGACGACTACGGGCCGTCCGACCTGGACATTGCGAACAACGCGGTAGCGGCGCGCGACGGCCACGGCTTCTACCTGACCATGGGCAGGCGCTTCCGCGTCCTGGCGACGTTCCCGGACGACCCCGAGGGCGAGCGCGCAGCCAACGCCTACATGCAGGAGCACGACGGCGCATCCGTCCTGGCCGTAGTTGGTGGCCTGGTCATCCTGGCCGACAAAAACGACAAGGGCATCCCCATAGCGCGAGAAAGGAGCACGGCATGACATCCAAGCAAGCCCAGCCCGAGGTCGAAGCCTATCTGTATGTGAACGGCGACCATCGCGGCGTGAGCTTGAGCATGCGCGGCGATATGGACTTGTCCGCAGGCACAGAGCGGCACGACCTTGTGACCGCAGCCAGTGCGAAAGCCTACGCCAATGCGCAGACGCTGGCCGCACTCGAATCACTCTTGGCGTTCGCGTCCGAACACTACCTGGGCGCGCTTGCCAACCGAGAAACCGATGACGACGACATCCACGCCCGGAACTGGAATCTTGAGCACACCGGCCAGGCGCGCGCCTACACCGTCATCGAGCAAGAAATCCGAAAACGGATAGCCCGAATCACCCCAACCATCCCGGATAAAACGCCGACAGAGACCCCGATATGCGAGTGAATGTTTACAGCCAAGAGCTGACCGACGAAGTTCTGCCCGTCGAGAAAGGCAGCAACACCGGCGCGGTGTACAGCGCCGTCCAGTTCATCCTGCACAGCAGCGAACGCCTGCACCACCCGCCAGAAGACGACGACCGCAGTGCCGTCACGTTTTGGCTTCCTAAATCGGCAAAGCGCAGAGAGAGGCTGGCCCAGGCTTTTGAGGAAGCCGCGCGGCTCGTCCGCACCGCACCCCGAGAAACCGGACTCGACTGAATTACCAACCACCCCACCACAGGAACCACCACCCCATGCTTATCACCATCGTCATTCTCATCATTGGCCTCATCGTCGGCTTTGTCGGCTACGTCCTGGCCGACTCGCTGCGCAGCTCAACGCCAGGGCTTGTCACCATCGCCGTCGGCGTCATCATCGCCATAGCCGGGCTACTGGCCTACCCCTACGCCAACGTCTGGCAGCGCTCGATGTCCGGCAAGGCCCAACTGGCCGAGGCCGAGTTCAACCGACAGATCAAGGTGCTCGAAGCGGCGGCAATCAAGGATTCGGCCCAGGCGCTGGCCGACGCCGAAATCACCCGCGCGCTTGGCGTGGCCGAAGCAAACCGCATCGTGGCCGACGGCCTGGGCGGCCCTGAAGGCTACCTGCGCTACCTGCATATCGAAAGCCTGAAAGAAGCCCGCGCGCAGGGCGCCCAGGTGATCTACGTTCCGACCGAAGCCGGTTTGCCGATTCTCGAAGCAAGCCGCCTCAAACCCCAGCAGTAACCCTCCCTATCAAGGAATCCACCCATGAGCATTCAAGGAATCATCGTCGGCAAGAAACTGACCGACTGGCAGCGCGTTGACGCCGACGGCAACAGCGTCGAAGTCGAGCCGGGCGCATTCGACGCGCTCTATGCAGGCATCAAGCCCGCACTCTTTGACGATCAGCACATGATCGAGATCCCCGCCTACTACTACCGCTCCACGACCATCAAGCACGGCGACAACGCCGGTAAGAAGGCAATCTGGTGCAGCCCCGGCCCGGAAGACGGCTTCAAGCTGCACCCGGCGTTCCGCCACCAGGGCGAAGACCTTGGCCGGTTCTGGTTGGGCGCGTACCAAGGCACCCCGGACGGCGACATGCTGGGCAGCCAGCCCGGACATATGCCGCTGACCAATATCGACTTCCCGACCATGCAGGCCCGCGCCGCAGCGCGCGGCGACGGCTGGATGCTGTGGAGCGCCCACCAGCTTGCGGCGGTGCAGATGCTGGCACTTATCGAGCTAGGCACCCCGGATGCCCAGACCGCTATCGCCCGTGGTCATGTTGACGGCGGCGGCGTACAGCCGGTGGACGACCCCCGCGTAATGAGCGCGTCGTGGCGCGGCATCAGCGGCCTGTGGGGCAACGTCTGGCAGATGGTGGACGGCCTGCGCACTGACAACGAAGGCCGCTACCTGGTCTGGGATGAAGGCGGCAGCCGCGAGTATCGCAACACCGGCGTTCAGGCTCCCGACAGCGGATGGTTCCGCCGCCGCTCGAACAGAAGCGGTGAAGGTTTCGACCTTGGCGCGATGTTCCTACCCAAGAAGACGTATGACGACCGCGACAAGAGCGCGTTCGGTGACTACTTTTGGGCCTGCCGCAACGCCGTTGCCTACCACGGCGGCAATTGGGGCGGCGGCGAGGACGCTGGCCTCTTCCATCTCAACGTCTACGACGGCGCGGAGATCTCCTACTCCCTTCTCGGGGGTCGTCTCGCAAAGGTGTAGTGCCTTTTGAGACTTGTGTCATGACCGGGAAGGCCCGCCGAGCGGGCCGCACCCAAACGCCCCGCCAGGGGCGTTTTCTTTTTTCAGACAAAGGAGCGCGATATGGGCGCCACGACATTGAAAAGTGCGGCATCCCCTGCCGCGCGTCCTGCCACCCGGCTTATCCCCTGCCAGGTGAACGTAACCACGGCATCCGGCGACCGCCATAGCTACACCGCCCTGCACCGCAGCACCTGCGGCGCGGCGATTGACGCTTTTGAGCGGTTCGGGTTCTGCAAAGTCAGCGTGAGGGCCGCGCGATGAAGAGAATCCGCAAGACGCTGAAGCTCTTTGCCGACTACCGGCACTACCGCCGGTGCGGCTATGGCCGCCGCCGTTCCTGGGGCTTGGCAAAGGTGACGCTATGAACCTGACATCCATGCCCGGCTTCGGCGACTAAGCAACATGGCCGCCATACAGCGGCCACCCCAACGACCCCAGGGCCGACGATGACGGCCCCAGCGACTCCGCCATTGGCGACCGCGCCGCCGAGCTGATGGAGACGCCCGGCTTTACGCCATTCGACCCGCAGAACCTATGCGAAGCCCTGTGCGAAGCCGACGACCAGGCGGTGACGCGCCTGGCCGACTTGCTGCGCGAGGGTGACACGGCAGCAGCGGGCCAGGCGCTGGAAAAGCTGACGCGCGATTACTGGGAAGCCGCCGCCCGCAGCGAAGCGGAACGGCAGATCAACAAAGAGGCAGAGAACCACCCCTGCGCAGGTTGCAGCAGTCGGCGCTGCTCAAGCTGCGATGCATGAGGAATCAACCATGAGCACCATCCCGATCATTGAAAATCGCACCACGATTGCAGATCACCCCGGCAGGAATGCCCTGTTTGCCGCGCTGGCCGTGGCCCAGGGCGCTTTCCCCGAAATCAAGAAGAACCGTCTGGTTCAAATCAGGCCGCGTGACAGCGCGCCGTACTCATTCCGCTACGCCGACCTGTCTGTCATGCGTGAATCGGTCAAGCAGCCGCTGGCGGACAACGGGCTGTTCGTCATCCAACCCATCAACGACCTTGAGGGCCGGGTTCCAGAGGCCGTCATCGAGACGATTCTCGGACACAAAGACGGCGGAACAGTCACGTCACGCCTGAAAGTTGCGAACGACTTCCACGACCCCAAGGCGTTCGGCGCCGTCGTGACATACCTACGGCGCTATGCCTACGGCGCAATCCTGGGTCTCACGTCCGACGACGACTTGGACGAGGACGGCGCGCCTGTTCAGGATGCGCCAACCAAGGGCAAATCGAACGACGCGGCCCGCTCCAACAAACCCGCCACCCGCACGGAGCCAGGCGGACTCCCTGAATGCACCCCCGACACCTTCGCGCAGAAAACCGAAGGCTGGAAGCGGCTGGTCACGGCTGGAAAGCCGGTGGCCGACATGATCGCCATGATCGAAACCAAAACCCTGCTGACCGACGAGCAAAAAGCCGAAATCGCGTCCTGGGCAAAAACGGAGTAACACCAAATGAAGATCCACAATCTTGTCCAGGGTAGCCCGGAGTGGCAGGCATTCCGGCTGGAACACCACGGCGCCAGCGAAGCCGCCGCCATGCTGGGCCTGTCGAAAAAAACGACCCGCTCCGAGCTGCTGCGCATGAAGCACACCGGCACCCCCAAGGAGTTTTCGGACTGGGTGCAGGAGCACATCCTGGACTACGGCCACAAGGTCGAAGCCAAGGCCCGCCCGCTTGCGGAAGAAATCGCCGGTGACGACTTGTACCCGGTAACGTGCTCGAATGAAGACGAAGGCGGCCACCTGTCCGCGTCATGCGACGGTCTGACCCTGGACGGCGACACCGCCTTTGAGCACAAACAATGGAACGCCGCGCTGGCCGAATCGGTGGCCACAGGCGTCCTGCCCGAAGAGCACATGCCGCAGTGCCAGCAAATCCTGCTCATCACCGGCGCGCGCCGGGTGATCTTCGTTGTGTCGGACGGCACTCCCGACAAGATGGAGTGGATGGAGGTCTTCCCAGACCCCGACTGGCAAGAACGAATCAAGGCGGGCTGGGCGCAGTTTGACCGCGACCTGGCAGGCTACGAGCTGCCCGAGGTCGTGCCGGTGCTGGTGGCCGAGCCGGTGCAGTCTCTGCCCGCAGTTTCGGTACGTGTGTCCGGCCAGATCGACGTGATCGACAACTTCAAAGTCTTCGAGCAAGCGTTGCAAGACTTCCTGGACAACAAGCTGATTCGCAAGCCGGAGAGCGACCAGGATTTCGTTGACCTCGACCGGCAGATCAAGGCCATGAAGGAGGCCGAGGAAAAGCTCGACGCCGCCGAAGACATGATGCTGGCGCAGATCCAGAGCGTGGACGAGGCCAAGCGGCATAAAAACATGCTGGCGAAGCTGGTGCGCGACAACCGCCTGATCGCTGAACGCTTGCTGGAGGCCGAGAAAAAGCGCAGGCGCGAAGAGATTGTGCGCAACGCAGCGCAGGCATTCACCAGCTACGTTGCCGACCTGCAAAAAGGCATCCAGGGCGTCCGCATCGACGTTAGGGCGCCCGACTTCGCCGCCGCCATCAAAGGGCTGCGCACGTTCACGAGCATGCAGGACAAGCTCGACACCGCCCTGGCAAACGGCAAAATCGACGCCGACAAGATCGCCGCCGAAGTCCATGAAAAGCTGCTCTGGGTGGAAGAGAACGCATCGCAGCACCGCGCCCTGCTGGCCGACTTGCAGCAGCTCATCGCCAAGCCGCTGGAAGACTTCGCCCTGACGATCACCACCCGCATCGAGGCGCACGAAAAGGCCGAAGCCGACCGACTTGAAGAGCAGCGTGAACAAATCCGCAAGGAGCTTGAGCAAGAGGCGCAGCAGCTCCCGGCAGAAGCAAAGGCCAATACAGCTATCGAATCGCCCGCCGCCACAGTCATTGAAAACAACGGCCCGGCCAGCCTAGCGAGCCAGTCGCCCGCCTTTGTTGGCACCAGCACCTTCAGCGGCCTGCTGGATGAGCAGCCAACACCGGAGGCCGCTGACTCCGCGCCCACGCTCCGCCTGGGCCAGATCAATGAACGCCTGTCGCCCATCACGCTGACCGCTGACGGGCTGGCGAACATTGGCTTTGCGCATGCGGCCACCGAGAAGTCCGCAAAGCTCTATCACGAGAGCGATTTCCCCCGAATCTGCCAAGCCCTGATCGCGCGCCTCACGTCTGCTGCGCGCGCCCATGCAGCGCAGATCAACCAACCCCAAGAAAGGAGCCACGACATGGCACGTACCCCAGCAGCCGCTTTTGATGACGCAGCAACCTACCAGCACATCCCCATGGAGCCGGTGGAATCCAACAAGATCAAGGCTATCGGCTACGACGAAGCCACCCGCACCCTGGCCGTGACGTTCACACGCGGGAACGGCGCGATCTATCACTACCCGGACGTAGACCCGCAGACGCATGCCGACTTCATCGGGGCCGAATCCGTCGGCACCTACTTCGGCAAGCACCTGCAAAGCCTGCCGTTCAAGAAATACCACCCAGAAGAGGTAGCGGCGTAATGGACGGCCAGCATCACGGCAGCCCCCCGGCCAGCCCGGCGCTGGCCGGGCAAAATCCCGCCATTCGTTTTTGCCCGTCATGCGGAGGCATCGAATCAATCACATTGGATGATGAGGACACTAGGCCGATTGTTGCCTCCTTAAAAGCAGCGATAGAAGAAGCGTGTCGCATAAAAGATTTCCCCAAGCTGCGCCCCATTCCGGCGATTGAAAAAAGCCAGGAAGTTGGCGCGGAGGCGGCCCTAACCCAAATTTCCGCCGTCATTCAAAGACATCAGGCAGAAGGCGGAATCAGCACACGCGAAGCCATGAGCGAAATCATCGCCATTGTCGAATCCACCCCTATGCAGATCAACACGGGCCACGCCGAATAGGCCCAACAAAAGGAATTCATCATGTGGTTCAAAAACCTAAGAATCTTCCGGCTTTCACCCGCCTGGAGCCTGGACGCCACTGCCCTTGAGGATGCTCTGGGGGCAACGGCGTTTCGCCCTGGCGGTGCAACTGAAATGACGGCAATGGGCTGGGTTCCACCTCGCCCTGAATCCGGCCTGGTGCATGCCATCGACGGCAACTACCTGCTGACGCTGCGCGTGGAGTCGAAGATTCTGCCAACGACCGTCATCAACCAATTCACCGCCGCCCGCGCCAAAGAGGTCGAAGAGCAGCAAGGCTACCGGCCTGGCCGCAGGCAGATGAAGGAAATCAAGGAGCAGATCACCGATGAGCTGCTTCCCAAGGCATTCAGCCAGTACCGCGACACCCGCGTGTGGATTGACATCAAGAACCGCTGGCTGGTGATCGACACGGCCACGGCAGCAAAGAGCGATGAGGTAATGGGCGCTCTTGCCAAGGCGCTTGACCCCTTCCCCGCCATGCCGCTCTACACCGAGGTGTCACCGGCGGCAGCCATGTCCAACTGGCTTATCAGCGATGAACCGCCAGCCAACTTCACCATCGACAGCGACACCGAGCTGCGCTCCACGTCAGAAAGCGGCGGCGCGGTGCGATATGTCCGCGAAACCGTGGAGCTGGACGACGCCCGGCGCCACGTCGAAGCCGGTAAGCAATGCACCCGCATGGCGCTGACCTGGGCGGATAAGGTTTCTTTCATGCTCACCGACGGCATGGAGCTGAAGCGCATTGTGCCGCTGGACGTGCTGCAAGAGGGCCGCGCCCCTGCCGAAGACGAAACCGAGCAATTCGATTCCGATTTCACCCTGATGAGCGGCGAGCTTTCCCGGCTGATTGATGACCTGGTGGAAGGGCTTGGAGGTGAACGCCATGCGGAGTAGCAGACTGACAGAATCTTATGTGGCACTACACGCCGCCCAGCAGTCGCTGAAGAGCCTGGATGACGAATACAACGCCAACCGCACCGCCATTCGGGAACGAATCTCCAAGATCAGGCAGTCCATAAACGAGTCTGTCTCTGGCCTTGATAGCGACCAGATTGCCCTGGCAGAAACCGTGTTGCGCGTTCATGGCAGCTACGCCAGCGCCGGGGAGGATCGCGCCAGCGCCCTGCATGATGCCATCAAGGAATTATCCCTGCACGGCGGCGGCAAACTGTGGGAACAGCACTTCAGCACGAAGAGCTACGACCGCTGGCACGGTCAACGATCAGACCATGGCTACGGCTACGGCCCGAAGCATGGCTCCTTGATTTTCTCCATTGGCCTACTGGACGAAACCCGCAACCGCGACCCTCAGATATTGATGCCGGAAGAGGTGGAAGCCGCCGTCTACTACCTGACGCACTTGAGCCGAATTCAGGACGCCAAGCAACAAGCCGCCCTGTCCGGCGCTGAAGCATGACAGCGGCCATCATCAACCTTTCCCACGAAGCCCTGGAGCGATGGAAGAAAGAGCACACCGAGCTGGTGGAGCAATTGACCATCGCCGCACTGGAAGACGGCCAGTGCGGGCGCGCGCTGGGGCATCACCCCGTCACCGAGTCCGCCGAGCGTGATGTCCTGGAACACATGAACCAATTGAGGTCGAAATGACAGAAGAAAGCAAAACACCAGCCGCCGACAGCCCCACCAAGGGCATGACGCTGGCGCAGCGCGTGGCCCACGTCGGCGGCAGAATCAACGCCCAGGGCTACGTGGAGTTCGGCAGCGAAATGGCCGTTGATGCCTTGATTCAGCAGATCCTGCGCGACCGAAGTCACGCGCTTGAGAACGAAGTAGCCAGACTCAAGAGCGTTGGCAACGACCTGGGCAAGATCATCCACGACATGGTGGTAGCCAACCAGGCAGCATGGATTGAGTGGCAGCACGGACGGGGTGCTGATGCGGCCATGGTCTGGATTCAAAACGGTCTATTCGGCCCCGGCCACATCCCTGACGAGGATGAGCCGTATGGAAAAGAGGCGCAAGCATGGTTTGACGCCAACCGCGCCGACCCATTCCCTGTCTGCTTCTGCGGTCGCCCATCACACCATCTATGGATGGGCCAAGGCTTTTGCTCCGAAGCTCACTACCGACAGGCGAAGGCGGAGCACGACGCCAAGAACAAGGATGATTGACCATGGCCGAGAACACGAAAATCGAGTGGGCAAATCACACCTTCAACCCCTGGTATGGTTGCCAGCGCGTGGGGCCGGGCTGCGACAACTGCTACGCCGAAGGCTGGGCAAAGCGCAGCGGGCTTGTTGAGTGGGGTTCTGGAGCAGAGCGGCACCGCACCAGGGATTCATACTGGCGCAAGCCCTTGACCTGGAACGCCAACGCCGAGCGCCAGGGCATCCGCTACCGCGTCTTCTCCGCCTCATTGGCGGACGTATTCGACAACGCCGTACCGGCGTCCTGGCGGGCCGACCTGTTCCAGCTCATTGAGCGCACCCCTCACCTGGACTGGCTGCTTGTCACCAAGCGCGTCGGCAACGTCGCCGCCATGATGGCGGAAGTTGCCCAGCGCCTGTTCTGGCTCGACCTGCTGGATGAGCCGCGCCTTCCCAGCAATGTCTGGCTGGGCATAACGGTAGTGAACCAGCAGGAAGCAGACCGCGACATCCCCAAGCTTCTCTCGCTACCGGCTGCCATTCGCTTCTTGAGCATGGAGCCGCTGCTGGGGCCGGTGAAGCTCACCGACATCCCCGTTCCGGCGAAGGACGGCGCTTCCCCGGCCAGAATAAACGCGCTCCGAACGATGGACGACATGCTGCGCCCGCGCATTGACTGGGTGATAACCGGCGGCGAAAGCGGCCCAGGCTCACGCCCCATGCACCCGGAATGGGCGCAAAGCCTGCGCGACCAATGCGAGGCTGAAGGTGTGCCGTTCCTGTTCAAGCAATGGGGCGAGTGGGTTCCGATGATGGGCCACGCGGAGGGTGTACCCGTCAACGGAAAGAAGCACACATTTCCAGACGGCACGATCATGGGGCGGGCCGGGAAGTCCGCCGCCGGTCGCCTGCTCAACGGCATTGAACACAACGGATTCCCGGAGGCATCGTAATGGGTCACGTAGAGTTTCTGGACGCGCTGGCCGCCAAGCTCAAAGAGCAGGACAACGCATACACCGCCAGCCCCGTGTATTGCATTCAGGAGCGCGTGTTGGTGACGGGAATCGACCCGGATTACGCCTCCGATGTAGGCTGGTTTTGCGAGGGCGACTTGGCCGACCCTCAAAAATCCCGCGCCCTTGACCGCTACTACACCCGATTCGGCAAGGAGCCGGAGAACTGGACACGCACCGGCTACGAATGGAGTTGGCGCTACACCGGCCAGTTCTATCTCACCAAGGAAGCGGCTGACGCTTTCGTGGGCGCCAGCAAGTACCACCGGGTCTACGTCGATTCAGCGTACAGGAATCATGAGCTGAAGGAAGTGCGGCGCCTGCTGTCCGGGCCGCTGGCACAGTGCGTCAGGGCGCTTCAGCAGGCAGACCAGTTCATCAGCAACGGCATTGAGTTCGGCTTCATCCGCATGCCGGACAGGGATTGCCCCGACCCGGCCAGGCTCGTGCCGGAGGCCATCAAGTGCGCCCTGGCTCACCTTGCCACAGCACGGGAGCCGCATTCATAACAAACCTTACAGGAGGCCACCATGGGCGACATGGGAGATTACTGGCGCGACGTGCGCCCAGCCATGAAAGAGGAAAGCCAGCGCAGGCGCAGCAGCAATCGTGAGTCATCATCAAGGCTGCTGACCGAGGCTGGCATTTCTTTTGAATCGAAGAACGAAGGATCTCACTTGATCGTTTCCGGCCAGGGCGCGGTCGTGGATTTTTGGCCCGGAACGGGGCTTTGGATTGTTCGCGGCAGCAAAGAGCGGCGGCGCGGCGTCCGGCAGCTCATCACACGCCTGGGCGGACGCTGGCCGGTACAGGCAGAGGAAAGAGCAAATGAGTGAATACAGCCCGCTTTCCACCGCCGCAGAGCTGGCGTTTCTGGATGACGACGAGTGCGTTGCAGGATACCGGGCGGGCCTTGGCGGCGCACCCGAGCCTGGCAGCGACAAGAGCAAGTCCTACTGGCACGGCTGGCGCAACGGAATGATGGACACAGGGCGGCTACCGATTGACGGGGCCGCAAGGCAACTGGCCGCCGAGGTCGTGCGCCGCCAGCGCGCGCACTGACGGGCCACCAACACAAGAAGGAATCAATATGGCTTCAGTCAACAAGGTGATACTGGTTGGCAACCTTGGGCGCGACCCGGAGGTGCGCTACACGCCGGACGGCAGCGCAATCTGCAACATATCCATTGCCACCACGTCGCAATGGAAAGACCGCAACACCGGCGAACGCCGCGAAGACACCGAATGGCACCGCGTCGTTTTCTATAACCGCCTGGCCGAGATTGCGGGCGAATACCTGCGCAAAGGCCGTTCGGTCTACATCGAGGGCCGCCTGAAAACGCGCAAGTGGCAGGACAAGGAAACCGGGCAAGATCGCTACTCCACGGACATCGTGGCCGAACAGATGCAGATGCTGGGCGGCGGGCGCGACGGCGACGGCGGCAGTAACGGCGGCCACTACCAAGGCGACGGCGGCGCCCAACGACGGCAGCCCCCAGCACGACAGGCTCCGCCCGCGCGCAGCGCAGCTCCCGCGCAACGACCGCCAGCGCCACCGGCAACCAGTCTTGCCGACATGGACGACGACATCCCTTTTGATTGAGCGGAGCACGACCGCTTTACCAACGTGCAGGCCGACCACGGCCTTTCTCACCACGAATACACCCAGGGCGCCATCGAGCGCCCTATTTTTTTGAGGAAATCATCCGATGCGCCCGCAACTTGCCTTGCCGTTCCATGGCGAACTCATCATCGACAACTTCGCCGGTGGGGGTGGAACCTCGACCGGCCTGGAGGCGGCTTTCGGACGCCCGGTAGATATTGCCATCAACCACGATCCCGAAGCCCTTGCCATGCACGCCCTCAACCACCCGCACACCAAGCACCTGTGCGAAAGCGTGTGGGATGTTGACCCGATCAAGGTAACGAACAGCCAGCCGGTGGGCCTGGTGTGGCTCTCCCCGGACTGCAAGCATTTCTCAAAGGCCAAGGGCGGCACCCCGGTATCGAAGCATATCCGTGGGCTTGCTTGGGTTGGAATGCGGTGGATAGCTCTCACCAAGCCGCGCGTACTCATGCTGGAGAACGTGGAAGAGTTCCAGACCTGGGGGCCGGTAGTCGTAGGAAGCGATGGCAGCATGCGCCCCTGCCCGGCCCGCAAGGGGCGGACGTTTGAATCCTTCGTTCGACAGCTCCGGCAGCACGGCTACACCGTGGACTGGAAAGAGCTTCGGGCCTGCGATAACGGCGCACCCACGATTCGCAAGCGCCTGTTCCTGGTTGCCCGGCGCGACGGGCTGCCCATCATCTTCCCCGAGGCCACCCACGGCGAACCGGCTTCCCGTGAAGTCCTGGCTGGCATGCTGGCACCGTATCGAACGGCTGCCGAGTGCATCGACTTCGGCCTGCCCGCGCAAAGCATCTTCGACAGAAAGAAGGCGCTTGCCACCAACACCCAGCGGCGCGTCGCCAAGGGGCTTTGGCGGCATGTCCTCACCAGTGACGCGCCCTTTATCGTCACCAACACCAGCGGCCACCCAGGCGCAGGAATTGAAGATCCACTGCCGACCGTCACGACCGGAAATCACCACATGCTGGGGGAGCCGGTTCTGACGCCGTTCCTGACCGGCGCGGGCGGCCCGGCCTACTCTGGCAAGCCAGTTGCAGCAGACAAGCCGTTCGGAACCCTGACGACAGAGAATCACCGGGCCGTGGTGATGCCCGTCCTGGCCCCGATGCGCGGAACCAAGGAAGATCAGCTTGGCGGGCATAGCGTAGAGCGCCCTCTTTCCACTATATCCGCCGGTGGCATTCACCATGCTGCCGTCGGGGCGCACCTGGTCACTATCGGCTACGGCGAAAGGAGCGGACAGCGCCCGCGCACCCACGACCTGGAGGCACCGCTTGGAACAGTGGTCGCCGGAGGCATCAAGCAAGCCCTGGTGGCCGGTACGCTGGTTGACATGGGCCATGGCGAATCATGCTCCACCGGCGCGCGGCGGTGGAGCAACGGCATACGCCACATCGAGACGCCGCTTAATTCCGTGACGGCCAGCAGCGTACCGAGCGCCCTGGTAACGACGTTCTTTGAACAGGCCAACGGCGGGTTCTACGATGGCGACGGTCGGCCAGCAGACGCCCCGCTGTCTACGATCACCGCCACCGGCAGCAATCAGCGCATGGTCACGGCCTACCTGGTGAAATACTACGGCTCCGGCGGCCAGTGGCAGGCGCTTGATGAATCCATGCACACCATCCCGACCAAGGCGCGCATGGGCCTGGTTTCCAGCGTCCAGGTGCCAGCGGAAGCACTTACCCCAGAGCACCGGCGCAAGGCCAAGGCTTGTGCCGCCCTGCTGCAAGAGCACCTGCCAGAGCACTTCTCTGGAGAAGCCGAAATGGTGCTCATGGAGTACGGCGAAACCTGGTGGGTGCTGGTGGACATCACGCTGCGGATGCTCAAGCCAAGGGAGCTATATCGCGCCCAGTCGTTCCCGGATGATTACATCATCCATGAGATACCAGACCCCCGGCTACTGTTCAAGGACGGGGTGCAGGTTCCAGGCGACCCACGCCAGATTCCCCGCATACCGCTCACGATCACCGCGCAGGTACGCATGTGCGGCAACAGCGTGGCTCCTGCCCAGGCCGAGGCGCTTGTACGCGCCAACTTCGCCCACGAAGCGGCCTTTATGCAGCGCCGGGCTTGATCGGAAATTCCCATGCTGCCAGCCCTTGCCAAACGGCAATCATAGAGGCTGGCGCTTTTGCATATACAAGGACTTGAAGATGACGACAAGCGAAACTACCGCCGACGCCGCCATTAAGGCGCCCGGCACAAAACTCATCAACCGAAAACAGCTTCTGGAAATGGTGCCGCTATCCGACCGCACCATCCTCGACATGGAAAAGCGCGGCGAGTTTCCCCGCCGCTTTTCGATAACCACGCGCCTTGTTGCGTGGGATTTACATGAGGTGGAAAGGTGGATAGAAGAGCGGCGCGCCGCCGCTATTCAACAAGCAGCGCCGTTTCATAGGAACGCTGAACCGTCTCATCAACCGGCGTAGCCTCCCATCGGTCGATCATGTCCGCCCAGTCCTGCAACATGGCCGTGCGCTGCTCGCGGTACTCCGCCTTGTTGTAGACGGCGCGGACACCCTTTTGCTCATGCGCCAGGCACTTTTCTATCCAATCGGTGTTGTACCCGGCCTCATGCAGCAGGGTGCTGGCCGTGCGGCGCAAGTCGTGCGGCCCAAACTTCCCGAGCGGCTGCCCATCCTTCTGGGCCAGCTCGTAGACCTGCGTCAGCACCCGATTGAGCGTTGCGCTGCTCATTGGCGTATCCGTGTCATAGCGTGACGGCAGCACGTATTCGGAGCCGCCCGCGAAGGTCTTCAGCGCCACGAAGTATTCAAGCGCCTGCTTGGACAGGTAGACGACGTGCGGGTTGCGTCGTTTCATGCGCTCGCCCGGTATCGTCCAGAGCGCATTCGTGAAGCTGATTTCCGACCAGGTGGCCTTGGTCAGCTCGCTCTTGCGAACCATGGTCAGCAGCAACAGCCTTGTCGCCACCTTGAACTGCGGCCCAGCGGCCACGCGGTCAAGGTATCTGCACATCATCCCCACCTCTTCCGGCGAAAGCGACCGGCTGCGCGGCGCGAACGTGGCAATGGACGACGGCCTGATTTCCGTGGCCGGGTTCTTGCCGCTGTAGCCGCGCTCAATGGCGAACCGGAACACCAGCATGACAATCTCCCTGACGTGAACCGCCGTAGCCGGGGCGCCACGATCAACAATCTCACCGCAAAGAATGCGAATATCCTCCGGCGTGATTTCTGGCATTTTCAGCCTGCCGAACTTCGGCTCCAGCTCACGCAGATACACCGAGCGCCGCATATCCCTGGTCGATTCGGCCATCGCGTACTCTTCGAGCCACCTCTTGGCCCATGCGCCAAACGTCCCCATTTCCCCCATCCGCTGCTTCACCCTGGCCTTCTGTCTCGCAGGAGACGTTCCAGCCGCCAGGGTCTTCTTTGCCTTCGTCAGCAGCTCTCGCGCCTCGGACAGCGAGATACATCCCCCAGCCGCCCCGTACTTGCCCAGCACCAGCGTTTCTTGTCGCCCGTTGATCCGGTAGTTGTAGCGAAACGAAATGCTGCCGCTCGACAGCACCATGATGTACAGCCCATCACGATCAACGACCTTGTAGGGCTTCTCTTGCGGTTTCAGCGACCGCAGCTTTGCGTCAGTAAGCATGGCTCTTTTCCTCGACTTGATACCATCATTGAAAAAGGGTATTTTTTGCCCGTTTTCTCGTTAATAATCAAACGCTTATCGAATTTTGATACCATCATCCAACCTGAAAAGCCGTGATGGTACGAGCCGTTCAATGATGGTACGGGGATGAACCGTACCATCAAAAATGCCATCATTTTCTACTGCTTGTTACCGCCCGCCATTGCCAGACGATGCCGGGCCATAAAGCAAAAAACCCTGACGAATCAGGGCTTTATGCTTGTTTCTTGCTTGTTGTTGCGCGACGTTGCGCGTTATAAAATCACTCCCACTCTATTGTTTCCTGCTTTGTAGTGGCTTGATTTATAAGGGTTTTATCGCTCTCTGCGGGATTCGTACCAGCACACGTACCATCATATTATCTTGATACAAATTGCCTGTTATTTCCTGCATTTGCGGCAACAATACCACGTAAGCCAGGCACAAGCACCAAGTCGCCCAGAACGCCCTCCACTGTGCGCTGCGCGTTGCAGTGTTTCGCATACGCCAAGAACGACGCCACTCTCTGACGAACGTGCTCCAGCCCAACCTCTCCGTGATAGAACTGGCTTGCCAGCTCTCGGAAGTCCGCGCGCGCCCGCTTGATATTTCTCTTGCGCGGCAGGATATGCGTGGGCCAGATTCTGTATCCGCAAAAGTCCACGCCACGCTGCCACGGATGAACAGCCGTCTTCGGATTCAGATGCAAGCCCAGATCGCCCACCACCGCCTCCATCACCTGCATAACCTCTTGGGCTGCATGCTTGGTAGGCAAAACGGCAATAAAGTCGTCCATGTAACGGACGTAGTGCCGCAGGCCCATATCATCTTTGGCGACGTGATCGAGCCTGTTCAGAACGATGTTCGCACCGAGCTGGCTGGTCAGCGCGCCTACCGGCAGGCCCACGCCGTTCTCGTGGCCGTAGCCCGCCACAATGCGCCGCCACAACCAAAGCACGTCCGGGTCGGAAATGACGCGCGCGGCCTCACGCATGAGCACGTCATGCCGGATGCTGGCGAAATACCTGCTGATGTCGGCCTGCATGACGTAGATCCCGTCGCCATGGTTGCGCTTGGCTGCCCGCAGGAAGTGCTGCACACGCGCGACCGCGCGCTGGGTTCCCTTACCCTGGCGGCAGGCGTATGAATCGGAAATGAACCGGCGCTCAAAATGCGGGCCGACGACGCCCACCAGGGCGTGATGCACCACGCGATCAGCGAACGGCGGCGCTTGGATGGCGCGCAGCTTCGGCTCCCGCACGACAAATTCGTGCTGCGGGCCTGGCCGCCAAATCCTGCCTTCCAGGGCGGCCTGAATATGGAACAGGTTTTCTTCGAGGTTTTCAGAGAATTGCAGTACGTCTGCCCTGTACCGCTTCGTGCGGCGGGCCAGAAGGTATGCTTGATGCAGGTTGTCGAACGCGACGACTTGCGGCCACAGTCCGCTGATGGTCTTTGGCATGGGAATCCTGTTGGGGGAGGTGGACGGGCGCCACCACGTTCACCGGCTTACCGGATACTGGCCGTGGCGCCCTATTCATCTTTGACAGCATGGTCAGGACACAAGCCCCAAAGGAATTGCACTGGACGGCGGCCCATGAGCCGCCCGCCTTCTGGCGAAATCGTTTGCGAGACGACCCCCGAGATTGGAGTTGGAGATCTCCGCGCCGTTGTTGACGTTGAGATGGAAGAGGCCAGCGTTCTCGCCGTTGCCCCAATTGCCGCCGGTATAAGCTCATGCCCGCTTTCTGGTGTAAGCACCCTGCTACATGGCCTTACCCCCTTCGCTCTTAATCCAAGCGCCCACCATCCGGCCTATCTCGTTCGTGTGCCGCATCCACACCTCAAGCCGATGGGTATTGATGTAGCCCAGGCGGTGAGCCTTTCTGATGAGACCGCGAAACACCTCAATCTCCACGTCCAGGTCAAACAGCGCACCGGACTTTTGCTTGCGTTTCCAAGCCACCACCACCTGGCGCATGACGCGGTTCATCGTGCCGCGCATTTCGGCGCTCAACAGGTGACGCTCTATCCTGGGGAACTGGTGCAGAACGGTATGCGTGTATGCGTCCAGCTCTTCGAGCTTCGTCATCAGGACAAGGTGGGCGTTGCTCACGGCTCCGGCCCCTCCCCACGGGAAAACGGGATACTGCCCAGCAGCTTGTTCCGCAGGCCGAAGGTTTCAGCGTGGCTCGCATGGGCAATCCACGACATCACGGATTCCTTGATTTTTGACAGCTCCACCTTCCCGGCGGCGTACCGCTTTCGCAGATGCTTGAGCGTGCGCGAAATCCTGGAAATTGAACTCTTCCTGATGCGCCGGTGCGTCGTCCATATCCTGTAGCCCAGGAAATCGAGCGCACGGCCATTGCGCTCACCCACAGGGAACACCTGCGTTTTCGCGTTGGTTTTCAGCCGCAGCCGCTCCCACAGGAACCGCTCGATGATGGCGCGCACTTCATGCAGGTGCGCTTTGTCGTGGCTGGCAATCATGAAATCGTCCATGTACCGGATGTAGTGCTTTTCCCGCAGCTCATGCTTTACGAACTCATCCAGCTCGTGCAGGTAAAGGTTTGCGAAAAGCTGCGATGTCAGGTTTCCAATAGGCAAGCCAACCGGATGCGGGTCGCCTGGGTCAGCAGTGGAATCAATAATGCTGTCGAGCAAGGCCAGCGTCTGCTTGCATCGGATGCGCTTGCGAAGCAGCGCCTTCAGTACGCCATGGTCGATGGAATAGAAATATTTGGCGATGTCCGCTTTCAGGACATACACACGGCCATGCTGGCGCTTCACCTTCCGTAGCATCGCCTGGGCGCGATCAGCACCCCTATGGGTTCCCCGGCCTGGCCGACAAGCATAGCTGTCGTGAATAAAGCGCCGCTCCCATATCGGCTCGATGGCCGCCACCAGCGCATGCTGAACAACCCGGTCACGGAACGGAAGCGCGGCCACCGTTCGCTGCTTCGGCTCGTACACCTCAAAGGTGCGATACCGCCCGGTTTTGTACATGCCCCAGATCAGCTCATTTTGAAGCTGAATCAGATTGCCTTCTAGATCCTGCTCAAACCGCTGCACTTCCCGCCTGTCGCGCTTGTTGCGCCGGGCGCGGATGTATGCCGCGTGGAGTGCTTCAAAACTGTAAACATTTGGATAGATACCGTTATACGTCTTTGCCATTGCACCAACCAAACCCCGAAGGGCGGCGGCTGCGAGGGGTCGCTTTCAAAGCTACTGTCTCGGGCCGCCTGTTTAATCTTTCGGCTCCAGAAACCTGATGCCGGGGGATGTCCGTCCTTTTGAGGGGTGTACTGTCGTCAGGCCCGTGAGCCTGGCGCTTCTGACTTTCCCCAAGAGCGGGCCGACCGCCGATGTTCGTATTCGCGTTCGAACGGGAGTTGTTCAAGTTGACGGCGAACACCCCGGCATTCGCGCCGTTGTTCCAGTTGCCGCCACGATACGGGACGCGCTCCGACAGTCGTTTTCAACGGACACCCCCATTACCGTCACCGGCAATGGACTTGACCCAGCCGCCTACCATGCGGCCAATCTCGTCATTCAATTTGGCCCAGGTTTCATATTTCTTGAAATCCAGATAGCCAAGACTCTTTGCAATCCGAATCTGTGATCGAAGCAAGTCCAGCTCTGCATCCAAATCCTGAAGGGTCGTTTTCTTGTGGTAGCGCTTATTGCAGATCACAATCAGCCGCAGCAGCGACCACATGCTTCTGCGAATCTCCGCACCAAGTACGTGCCGTTCCATTTTTGGGAAATGCCGAACCGCCGTCTGTCCGTACACGATCATCGCTTCGCACTTCTGACGAATCAGCAAATCATTCTTCTGCACTTGCTCCGACAAATCAGACTCCGATTACCTTCACAACCACATAAAGAACGATGGCCGCCACAATCGGCACCAGCCAATCAAACAGCCCATCCTTATCCCATGCCTTGGGGTCAAAACCGCCGTACCACGGCATGCTGGCGCGGGTGCCGTTGCCGAACAGGCGCATCCAGCGATATTCAGCCTGGGCATGCTCCCGGCCTAGCCAGAAGCAAACGGCCAGCACGGCACCGATCACCCAGTTGTCGAAGAGCAAGCCGAAAAGCGCCTGAACAAAAAGCGTGATGACAGAATGCTCCAAGCGTGTGATGTTCATTTCAAAAGACTCCTGAAAGTTGTGATGGGGCGGGCTACCGCCCTCCCCTTCAGATTCCACGCGCCAGATTTCAGATCACAAAAGCGGGCCGACCGCCGATGATCGAAAGCGCGTTCGAACGGGAGTAGTTCAAGTTGACGGCGAACACCCCGGCAACCGCGCCGAAGCTCCAGTTGCCGCCACGAAACGGGACGCGCTCGCCATAGTTGCGCATATAGGCGCTTTCACTTTTCATCGTTTCAGGCACAGCCGGATACAGTCCCAACGCCTTGGCGATAGCAGGAACATTCAGGCCAGCCTTAGCCGTCATGC
>Ga0265293_10000796_pt1 | contig 72626 bp, 61 predicted proteins | sample Munlanlewell138R_FD_192505 | JGI IMG/M metagenome (GOLD analysis project Ga0265293, IMG submission 192505) | Leachate microbial communities from a municipal landfill in Southern Ontario, Canada - Leachate well 138R | ecosystem: Engineered > Solid waste > Landfill > Unclassified | place: Canada... | reverse complement strand
AGGTCCTGGTTGCGGATTACTCCCTGCAGCATTTTTCCCTGGACATCCTCGGGCGACAGATAGAAGAGGGTGGCGGCGGCCCGGTTTATCCTGATGATCCGTTTCCGGGTGTCGATGGCCAGGATCATTTCCGTCATGCTGGCAAAAAAGGTTTCCAGCTCGTTGCGCTGCAGGGTGATGGTATTGATGCGGTCCTTGATCTGATTGGCCATGTGATTGAGCGAGCGGGCCAGGGCAGCAACCTCGGTGGACATGGTGCCGGTGTCGACGGCGATGAGACTGTCCGTTTCGCCCCGGGCCAGTTTTTCGGCTCCGCGGGTCATCTCTTCAAGGGGGCGGTTTATTTTTCTGGAAACCAGCAGGGAAACCAGCGCGGCGAACACTATGACAAGGAGGCAGGCGGCCAGGACCTGCAGGGAGATCGATTTCAGGGCCTGTTCCATGGCGGCAATGGAGACGGCGACCCGCAGCGCCCCGGCCGACCCGGAGTCGTATTGGCTCAGCGGAATGGCGACATAGAGCATGTTCTGACCCAGGGTGCGGCTGTAGCGTACGGAGGAGCCGGTTTCGCCGCTGAAGGCGGTCCGCACCTCCGGGCGCTTGGCATGGTCGTCCATGTCCAGGGGATTCTCATCGGAATCGGCCAGTACTTTTCCGTCCGGGGCAATGACGGTGATGCGCGTATTCGCCCGCCGTCCCGCCTGCCGGCAGAAGTCCTGCAGCGCATCCGGTGCGGCGGGGCTGAACCGGATGACCTGCTGGGCGATGAGATGCGCCCGCGCCTCGAGGTCCGACCGCATCTGGTCGAAGAAGAAATTGCGCACGGTGGCGGATCCGAACCAGGTGAGGAGCAAAATAGCCCCCAGGGTGATCAGCAGGTTGGTGGGATAGATCTGCCAGAGCAGGCTTCTGGTTTTCATCGGAGGCTCATCGTTCTTCTTTCATCCGGTATCCGATGCCCCGGACGGTTTCGATGAGATGACCGGCCTCTCCCAGTTTCCTGCGCAAACCGAAAATCTGGACATCGACGGCCCGGGGAGTGATCAGGAAATCATACCCCCGCACCCGGTCGATTATCTGCTGTCTGGTGAAAACCCAGCCGGCCTTGTCGGCCAGCAGGTGGAGAATGGCGAATTCGGTGCCGGTGAGATGGACGGCCTGCCCGTGGAAATGCACTTCATGCCGTCCCGGATGGATGCTGAGCCCGTGCAGGGTTATCTCCCCGCCGTCGCCGGGTTCAGCACGGGCGGGCTCCTTCTTCCGTCTCAATACCGCCTGCAGCCGGGCGACAAGGACCTTGGGACTGAACGGCTTGGTGATATAATCGTCCGCACCCGTTTCCAGGCCGGAGACGATGTCATTTTCTTCACCTTTGGCGGTCAGCATGATGATGGGGATGCTTTGTGTCTCTTCCTGTCCCCGGATGATTCCGCATATCTCCAGACCGTTTTTTCCCGGCAGCATGAGGTCGAGGATGATCCCGTCAACCGGTTCGATCCGGAGAATGGCCAGGGCCTCCTCGCCGTTTTCGGCACAGGACACATGCATTCCGGCCTTTATCAGGTTATAGGTCACCAGCTGTTGAATATCGTTGTCATCTTCAACAACAAGAATGTTGGGCTTGGACACGGGATCACCTTGAAAATCAATGGACAATTACGGAAAAATTACTCCCTGTGGGGATAGTCGCAAGAATTATTTGGCGGTTAACCCAATTCTAACATGAATTTAACGCATTAATAATCCTGTTGAATTACATTAGGGAAATACCATATACTTGAATAAAATTATACAATTCCGGAAATACTGATGGCCAGACATTTTTCCTTCCACCGTGAAGTTGAGGCACTGAAGAAACGATTCATGGACCTCGGCGCCCTTGTTGAAGACAGGGTCCGGAAAGCATGTTCGGTGATTGAAAACCGCGATCCGATCCTGGCCGATGAAATCATTCATTCCGACTGGGAAGTTGATGAGATGGAGATCGATATCGAGGAGGAATGCCTGCGGATCCTTGCCCTCCACCAGCCGGTAGCCCGTGATCTCCGCCTGCTGGTCGCCATAATCAAGATCAATAACGAGCTGGAGCGCATCGCCGACATGGCTGTCAGCATCGCCCGGCGGGTTCGGACGATCAGCAAGGACTCGACCCTTACCTTCTCGATAGATTACACCGAAATGTCGGCGTCGGTCCTGTCCATGCTGAAGATGAGCCTTGATGCCCTGGTCAGTGAAAATGCCGATCTGGCGAGGCAGGTTTTCATTGAAGATGACGAAGTGGATGAGATGCGCGATCAGGTTTACAAGAAGATCGTCCGGCAGATGAATATCGAACCCGGCCACGCCGCGTGCCTTCTCAACCTCTATCTCCTTGCCCGCCATCTGGAGAGGATCGCCGACAGGGCAACCAACATCGCCGAGGAGGTCATTTATCTCGTCGAGGGTGAAATTGTCCGGGGCGATATGAACTGAAGTTCCCCTTTCCCGCCGTATTCCCGCCACGGTTTGTTGGTGGCGATTCCCTCTTCCGAAGGAAGAAATAATTGACATTCCGCCGCGGATTGGATAGCATCCTTGTGCTTTCTCAGGCATAATATACCGATTTTACAGAATAATTGCTGGAGCCAGCCATGCGCACGTTTATAGCCGACCTGTTCGGAAAGTCGCCCTTCGGGCCGATCGTCGAACACAGCAAAAAGGTGCATGAATGCGTTGAACTGCTGTGGCCTCTCATGGAGACCCTTGTCAACGAGGACTTCGACCAGCTCAAGAGCCTCCATTCCAGGATGGCCAGGCTGGAATACGAGGCGGACCTCATCAGGCATGACATTCACGGCTTCATAACCAGAAGAACGTTCCTGCCCGTGGACCGGGCCGACCTGATCGCCTATCTGGAGCATCAGGAGAAAATCGCCGACAACGCCGAGGATTTTTCGGTCATCCTGACCCTGCGCAAGACCGTCATCCACCCGAACCTGCAGGACCCGTTTTTCGAGTACATGAACCAGGTTTTCCAGGTCAGCGGCACCCTGCTCACCGCGGCGGTGGAATTCAAGAACCTGGCCGACGCGGCCTTCGCCGGCGCGGAAGCCCGCGCGGTCCTGAAGCTCATTGAAGGGCTGGGCGAGGAGGAGTGGAAGGCGGACAAGATGTCCCGCAAGCTCTCACGGATGGTCTTTGCCCTGGAGGGCACGGAGTCCATCCTCAACATCCTCTTCTACGAGAAAATGATCCTGAAGCTCGGCGATATCGCCAATGAAGCGGAAAACGCGGGCGATTACCTGCGCGTCATGATTGAAAAGGGGTAGGACGGTTCCGCCCAGGGGATGCACTCGTTGACCAGCCTTTGTTTACCGTCCCGCGTGAAAAAGGTTGAATGGATATAGTAATTATCTGCCTGGCGGCAATTCTGGGTTTGTACACAGCCTGGAGCATCGGCGCCAACGACGTGGCCAACTCCATGGCCAATGCCGTGGGCTCCAGGGCCATATCCCTTCGCAACGCCGTCATCGCCGCCGGCATCTGCGAATTTGCCGGCGCGGTCCTGGTCGGCGCCCAGGTCACTGAGACAATCCGTAAAGGCATTGTCGACCCCGCCGTCCTGGCAACCCTGCCGGGCATAACCCCGCATGATGCCGCGGTCATCCTGGTCATCGGCATGTCGGCGGTGCTGCTGTCCGCCGCCTTCTGGCTGAATTTTTCCACCTGCTTCGGCATGCCGGTTTCCACCACCCATGCCATAGTCGGCGCCGTGGCCGGCTTCGGCCTGGTGGCGGCGGGCTTTCACGCGGTCAGTTGGAGCAAGATGGGGCAGATAGTCTCCTCCTGGTTTATTTCCCCGGTCGCGGGGGGCATCTTCTCCTATATCATGTTCATCTACATCAGCAAGGCGATCCTCGGCAGCGAAAAACCGGCCAGGGCCGCGATCCGGCATATGCCCTTCATTGCCTTTGTCCTGGTCGCGCTGGTCCTGTTGGCCACGGTCTACAAGGGCCTGACCCACGTCATTCACAGCCTTGACTGGCTGTACGGAAATCGTGCCGTGTGGTTATCGCTGGCATTGGCACTTGTGGCGGCGATTGCGTACCGCTTTTATGCCCGGCACAAACTGCGGGGCCTGGAAAACGAGGAGCTGGGCATCCAGCTCGAGGCGGTGGAGGGGGTATTCGTGCCGCTGATTATCGTCAGTTCCTGTTCCGTGGCTTTCGCCCACGGAGCCAATGACGTCGCCAACGCCATCGGCCCCCTGGCCGCCATAGTCAACATATTGAAGACCGGGGCCATTGACGCCAAGGTGCCGGTGCCCCTCTGGATTCTTGTGCTTGGAGGCATCGGCATTGTCCTCGGCCTGTCAACCTACGGCTACAAGGTAATGATGACCGTGGGCACCAAAATCACTGAAATTACGCCATCCCGCGGCGTCGCGGCCAATATTGCCGCCACCGCCACCGTCCTGGCCTGCACCCGCCTGGCGCTCCCCGTATCGACAACCCATACCCTGGTCGGAGCCGTACTCGGCATCGGCTTCGCCCGAGGCCTGAGCGGCATCAACAAGAATGTGGTCTATTCGATTTTCGGATCCTGGATCTGCACCGTGCCGGCGGCGGCGGTCATGTCCGGCATCATCTACCTTATCGGCAAGAGCCTTTTCTTCGATGTGGTCGGCAGGGTCATCGTCAATTGACTCTTTCCCCGGCAGATTGTTCTGGAGCCGATGACCGGACTTGAACCGGTGACCTACTGATTACGAATCAGTTGCTCTACCAGCTGAGCTACATCGGCTTTGGCGTGAGGCGCGGGCTGATCCCGGCTGAAATGGCTTTCTTGATGTATCAGTTTTATGGTACAGTGTCAAGATCATGAACGGCAAATTCCCCTTTCTGATCGTTCCGCTCCTGGTGCTGTTTCTGGTTTGCGCCTGCTCCGGCGACGAGGCCCCGGACGGGAAACAGCCCGCCGAAGGAGTCTCCGCGATCGCTGAACCGGCCGCGCCGCCCCCGCTGCCGGGCTGCCGGGCCTGCCATGCCGAAATAGAACAGGATGCAAACCATCTCCTGGCCTGCGGCGAATGCCACGGCGGCAATCCCGAGACGGCGGACCAGGAGGCAGCGCACGCCGGCCTGGTCGCCCGGCCGGCCCATCCCGACCGCATGGCCGAGACCTGCGGCAGGTGCCATGAAGAAGCGGTCCGGCAGCTGGGCGCCGCAACCCACCTGACGCTCCGCAATGCCGTCAACCTGGTCAGAAACCATTTCGGGGCCGCAGGAGAAATCCCCGGCCTGACCGCCATTCCCGCTCCTTCTGAACGCCCCGGAGACAGCCTTGAACTCGCCGACGACATGCTGCGCCGCCGCTGCCTGCGCTGCCATTTCTACACCCCCGGGGACGACTATCCGGCCACCCGCCGGGGCACCGGCTGCGCCGCCTGCCACATGGCCTTTTCCGGCGGCAGGCCGGTTGACCACGCCATCCTCGCCCGGCCCACGGACCGCCAGTGCCTGAGCTGCCATTACGGCAATTTTGTCGGCGCCGATTACTACGGCCGGTTCGACCATGATTTCAACTGGGAATACCGCACCCCCTACACCACCCGGGAGGAATACTTCCGGCCCTACGGGATCGAATACCACGAGCTTGCCCGGGACATCCACCTGGAACGGGGGCTGGCCTGCATTGACTGCCACGCCGGCCACCGGGACAGCAGCGCCGGAGCGGGCCTGACCTGCTCCTCCTGCCACCGCCCCGCCGGCGCGCCCCTCATCGACCTCCCCGCCCGGGTCGCGCTGGACGATAGCGGCGAACCGATCCTCGCGGCCGTCAGCGGCGCAGCCCATGCCATCCCCCGGCTCCGCCATCCCGCCCACGAGCAGTACGGCGAGCTGGTCGCCTGCCAGGTCTGCCATGCCCAGTGGGCGTTCAACGATTCGCAAACCCACCTCCTGCGCGCCGATCACGATGATTACTACCCCTGGGACAGCCTCAGGGTGCAAGCCAGCTCGGAAATCGAAAAGTTGATCGAACACAACCTGGACACCCTCGAAGACGAGCTGCCGCCGGCAATGCGGGACGGCATCACCGGCGAGTCCAGCCCCGGGGTGTGGTACATGGGCTTTATCCAGCGCAGGTGGGAGGACATCCTTATCCGGCGGGACCGCGACAACATCATCAAGGTCTTCCGCCCCATCCTTGATCTGCACCTCTCCTACGTCGACGACGAAGAAAACGTGATCTTCGACAACCTCAACGGCAACGGCCCCACCCTCCTCCCCTATACGCCCCATACCACCGGTCCGGCCGGCCTGTTCTACCTGTACAGATTTGCGAACCTCCTTAACGGGGCCACCCCGCCGCCCCAGGCGCCATGAAGCGAAGCTGCTGTTGCCTTTTCCTGGTCACTGCCGTGACCCTGGCGATGATCCTGGCCGGCTGCGCCCCCTATGCGCCGAGGAGCTATCCGCCCACCCACCCGGCGACCCAGCGGCCGTACACCATCAACGGCAAGACCTACTACCCGATAACATCCGCCAGGGGCTACTGGGAGCGGGGAAGGGCGTCATGGTACGGCAATCAGTTCCACGGCCGGAAAACGGCCAACGGCGAGGTGTTCAACATGTACGCGATGACCGCGGCCCACAAAACCCTGCCCATGAACACCATGCTGCTGGTGCGCAACCTGGACAACGGCAGGCAGACGGTGGTCCGGGTCAACGACCGGGGGCCCTTCATCCGGGGAAGGATCGTTGACCTCAGCTACAAGGCCGCCAGCGAACTGAACATGGTCAGGAGCGGGGTCGCCAACATCGAGATCATAGCCATGGGCGAGGCCCCCGGGTCGGTTCCGGCGGGAGCCGACAGGCCCAGCCGGCTCGTCCATCAGGATTTCAACCGGGGGGATTATTTTGTCCAGGTGGGATCGTACCTCAACCAGGGCAGTGCCGAACGGATCGCCCGCAAGCTGATGGACAAGGGGGCCGATGTGGTCATCCAGCCGTACATCACCTCCGGCTACACCTATTACCGGGTTCAGGTCTATGCCGGCAAGCTGCTGCAGACGGCGCAATCATTCGAACGGCAGCTGCTGCGGGACGGCTTTCCGAGGGCTTTTCTCTTCTCCCGCTAATCGACGGGATTTTCCGCCTGGCGGACGGCCCGGACAAACTCGCTGATCAGCCGGTGGTCCTTGATTCCCGGACTCTCTTCCACCCCGGAGCTGACATCGAGAAAGGAGGGCCCGGCGGCCCGGACCGCATCGGCGACATTGTCCGGGTTCAGCCCTCCCGCCAGGATAAAGGGCCTGGCCAGCCCGAGGGCCGCGATGATCGACCAGTCAAAGCTCCTCCCAGTGCCCCCGACCAGCGACCTGTCGTAGGTATCAAGCAGAAAGGCCTTGACGAACGGGGCGTAGGGAACGAATTCCTCGGCCGTCGTCTCCGGGCCGACCCTGAAGGCCTTGATGAGGTGACAAGGCGCGGCAGCCCGCAGCAGCCGCTCGCAGTACTTCGGCGACTCCCCGCCGTGGAGCTGGGCATAATCCAGCCCGCAGTAATCGATGATCTCCTCCACCTCCGACCGTTTCTTGTCGACGAAGACGCCCACCGTATTCATGAACGGCGGCAGGCGGTCAATGATCAGGCGGGCATTCTCCGGCTCGATATACCGGGGGCTGGGGCGGTGAAAAATAAACCCCAGGGCGTCGACCCCCGCCTCAACGGCATACAGGGCATCCTCCAGCCTGGTGATGCCGCAGACTTTGATTCGTATTTTTCCTCGTTGCATGGTTTCGCGCTAAATGGTCATGAACTCCTTCAAGGTACGGCTCCGGTCGGCGCTGCGCATCAGGCTCTCCCCGATCAGCACTGCCTTGATTCCGGCGGCCCGGAGGCGGATCATGTCCTCGCGGCCGGTGATGCCGGATTCGCTCACCACCGGAATGTCGTCGGGAATCAGGCGCTGCAGGCGGAAGGTCGTGTTCAGGTCGACGGTAAAATCGGCGAGGTTTCTGTTGTTGACGCCGATGAGCCTGCTGCCGGCCTCAAGGGCCGATTCCAGCTCCCGCTCGTCATGGACCTCGACCAGGACATCCATGTTGAGATCCTCGGCAATGCCGCGAAAATCACGCAGCCGGGCGGCGTCAAGGATGGCGGCGATGAGAAGGACCGCATCGGCCCCGTAGAGCGAAGCCTCCCGGATCTGGATGGGATCGATGATGAAATCCTTGCGCAGCACCGGCAGGTCGACCGCCTCCCGCACCAGGGGGATATAATCGATGGAGCCCTGGAAGAAATCAACGTCGGTGAGCACCGACATGGCCTGGGCCCCGCCGGCCTTGTAGCTGCGGGCGATGCGCACCGGGTCGAAGTCGGGCTGGATGACCCCTTTGGAGGGAGAGGCCTTTTTGGCCTCGGCTATGACGGCCAGGCCCGGCCAGCCGATCAGGGCCCGGTGGAATCCCCGGGGCGGCGCAACCGCCCGGTCCGGTCCCCTGAGCCCTCTCCGCTTCAGGGCGCTGACCTCTTCCCGCTTGCGGGCGACTATGGTATCGAGAATCATCCGGGCCACCTACCGGTGCCGCCGGCAGAAATCGACCAGGGCGTCCAGCCTGGCCAGCGCGGCCCCGGACCCGATCACCTCGCGCGCCATGTCGACTCCGCCGCTGATGGTATCGGCCTTCCCTCCGGCCATCAGCGCCGCGCCGGCGTTGAGCAGGACCATGTCCAGCCGGGCGCTCTCCCGGCCGGCCAGAACGTCGCGCACCTGCGCGGCGGCTTCCGCCGGGATCGATCCGCCGGCTATATCCGCCATGGCTGCCCGCCGCAGCCCCACCTCTTCCGGGGCCACGGTGTAGGCGTGGACGTCGCCGTCATGGGCGTCGGCAACATGGGTAAGGCCGGTGACGGTCATCTCGTCCATGTTGCCCTCTCCCCAGACCACCAGGGTCCGCCGGATGCCGAGACGGAGCAGCACCCGGGCCACGGTTTCGGTGAGTTCCGGAGCAAAGACACCGGTGAGCTGAACATTGGCGCCGGCCGGATTGGTCATCGGCCCCAGAATATTGAAAATGGTCCTGATGCCGATCTCGCGGCGCGGACCGATGGCGTATTTCATGGCCCCGTGCAGCATGGGGGCAAAAAGAAAGCCGATGCCGACGGTGCGGATGCATTCGCCGACCCGCTCCGGGGTCATGGACAGGTCGACGCCCAGCGCCTCCAGCACGTCGGCGCTGCCGCACCTGGAGGAAACGGCCCGGTTGCCGTGCTTGGCCACGGTGATGCCGGCCCCGGCAACAACGAACGAGGTGGTGGTGGAGACATTGAAGGTGCCGGAACTGTCACCGCCCGTGCCGACGATATCCATCAGGATGCCGCCGCCGCCGGTATCCACCCCGGCATCGACAAAAGTGGCTTTTTCCCGCATGACGCGCACAGCGCCGACGATCTCGTCGACGGTCTCCCCTTTCATCCGCAGGGCGGTGATGAAACCGCTGATCTGGGCGTCGGTTGCCTGACCGGTCATGATCTCCCGCATGACCTCGATCATCTCCGACTCCGAGAGATCCCCTCCCGCAACGACTTTGCCAATGGCTTCCCTGATCATCGAATGCAGCTCCCCCTGTACAGGTTAGTTGAGGTTTACGGTTCAAGGTTTACAGTTCGAAGTTTGGAGCTTTCAGCTCACGGGATGATGCTGCCCGAACCTGCATCCTCACAGCGAAGCCGTGCACCCCGAAACTCAGCGCAGCAAGTCCGGATAGTCCGGACGCATGAACGTCTGCAGGAGCTGCATCCCCACCCCGGTCATAATCGACTCGGGATGGAACTGCACCCCCTCCACCGGCAGCTCCCGGTGACGGATGCCCATCAGTTCCCCCTGGTCGGTAAAGGCGGTGGCCTCCAGGCAGTCGGGCAGGGTTTCCATCTCCACCATCAGGGAATGGTACCGCATTCCGTCAAAGGGATTGGCCAGGCCGGTGAACACTCCTTTGTTGTCGTGGCTGATGGGGCTGGTCTTGCCGTGCATCACCCTGCCGGCCCGGACAACCCGCCCGCCGAAGGCCTCGCCGACGGCCTGGTGTCCAAGACATACGCCGAGCACCGGGATCCTGGCGCTGAAGAAGCGGATCGCCTCAATGGAGATGCCGGCTTCCCCGGGCGTACAGGGACCCGGCGAGATGAGCAGCCGGTCGGGGTGCATCGCCTCGATTTCGGCCACGGTGATCCTGTCGTTGCGGAACACCCTGATCTCGGGAGCACGCCAGTCCCCGGGGTCTCCAGGCGGCCTGGAGGCCAGGGTCTGGACGATGTTGAAGGTGAACGAATCATAGTTGTCGATAATGACGATCACGGCCTACAACCCCTTTTCCGCCAGTTCAACCGCGCGGCGCAGCCCCCTGGCCTTGCTGATGGTCTCCTCGTATTCCCGTTCCGGGACGGAATCGGCGACGATGCCCGCGCCGGCCTGGATCCAGAGGTCCTCCCCCTTCATGACAAAGGTGCGGATGGCGATGCAGAAGTCCATGTTGCCGGAAAAACCGAAATAGCCGACAGCCCCGGCATAGGGGCCCCGCCGTTCGGGCTCCAGCTCGTCGATGATCTCCATGGCCCGGATCTTGGGGGCGCCGCTGACCGTTCCGGCCGGAAAGCAGGCCTCCATGACGTCGAACTGGTCAAGCCCGGGGGCCAGCCGACCATGGACCCCGGAGACGATATGCATGACATGGCTGTACCGTTCAATGACCAGCAGGTCATCGACGCGGACCGAACCGCCGACCGCCACCCGTCCCACATCATTGCGGCCCAGATCGACCAGCATCAGGTGCTCGGCCCGTTCCTTGGGGTCGGCCAGCAGCTCGGCTTCCAGCCCGGCGTCCTCTTCCGGGTCGGCCCCCCGCTTCCTGGTGCCGGCGATGGGGCGCAGTTCGATGTCCCCGTCTTCGAGGCGGACCAGAATCTCGGGAGACGAACCGATGAGGACCACCTCGTCCAGGCGCAGGAAAAACAGGTAGGGGCTGGGATTGATGTGGCGCAGGGAACGGTAGAGGAGAAAGGGGTCGAGGCCGGTGCGGGTATGAAACCGCTGCGACAGCACCACCTGGATGATATCGCCGGCCAGGATGTATTCCTTTGCCCGCTCCACCATGGCCTCAAAGGCCTGCCGCTCCATGTTGGAGGTGAAGCGGTGGTTTTCCGCCGCCCGCGCCGGGCCGGCCTGTTCCGGGGACAACGGGGTCCTGAGAAGCCGGACCACCTCGTCTATCCGCCGGACCGCGTCCAGGTACAGTTCCTCCGGTTTGCCGGCCCCGGTCACCACATTGCAGACCACGGTCAACTGCTGCTGCACCGCATCGTGGATCAGCACCAGCCTGGGGACCATGAACGAGCTGTCCGGCAGGTCGATTCCCCGGTTGGCGTCGGGAATGTCCTCGATGAAGCGGACCATGTCATAGCCGAGGAAGCCGACCGCGCCGCCGTAAAATCGCGGCAGATCCGGGGCCCGGCTCGGCCTGAACGAAGCCAGGAGGCCCCGCAGCTCGTGCAGGGGGTTGACGCCGGTCCGGCGCCGGGAGACGCCTCCGGCTCGTCTGTCGTCAACGGTTACCGCGTCCCCTCTGCTGGCGAAAGTAACCAGGGGATCCAGGCCGATGAAGGAATAGCGCCCCCATTTCTCCCCGCCCTCCATGCTCTCGAAAAGGAAGGCATGGCGGCGCCGGCCGTTGACCTTGGCGAAAATGGTCAGCGGGGTGTCGAGATCGGCTATGATGGTCCGGTGCACCGGGACCAGACCGGCCTGGCCGGCCATGCGGACAAATGACTCCTGATCGGGAAAATTCATGTGCTGCGATCTGCCTGATGATGGGGACGGCCGGAGGACGGTTCTCCGGAACAAAAAAAGGGCCATGGAAGGTGTGTCTCTCCCATGGCCCCGCAGTTCAGCTCAAAACAGTCAAACTATGAAAACATCGCCCTCAGGCAAGAGCCATCCGGTTGACTTTCCTGGTCAGCCTGGAAATCTTGCGGGACGCCGTCTTCTTGTGAATGGAACCTTTGGCTGCCGTTTTGCCGATAACTGAAATCGCCTGCAGCAGGGCCTCGCGGGCCTGCTCCTCCGAGCCGGCGGTGACCGCTTCTTCCATCCTGTTGACAGCGCTTTTCATCCGGCTTTTGTTAATGCGGTTGCGCAGCCGGCGCACCTTGGACTGCCGATCTCTTTTCAGTGCGGATTTATGATTGGCCATGAAAACTCCTAATGTCAAACTCCAATTATCCGGGTGTGGTTAAAACATGTCGTATATCGAAAAAAACGGCTTCTGTCAAGAGTATTTCTCGCCGAGGGAATCGGCTGGCTACTCCGGCGGGGCCGCTCCCTCGAAATTCACCCCGACGGCATCGTCGGTCTGCACCATGTCGATCAGGGCGCCTTCAAACCTGGCGCCCGTCAGGTCCGCCCCGCTCAGGTCGGCCCGGTAGAGGTCGGCCTTGCGCAGGTCGGCATCGCGAAGATCGGCGCCGCGGAGGTCAGCCCCCTTGAGGTTCGCTTCCCGCAGGTCGCTCTTGCGCAGGTCGGCGCCGCGCAGGTCGGCGCGTTCAAGATCGGCATTCGAAAGTTTCCGGCCGGCAAGGTCGACTCCGGTGAGATCGCAGTCAACGCAGCGTCTGGTGTCCAGCAGTTTTTTCACCAGCCCGGTTTTCCGTTCCAGGTCCGGACCGGGACCTTCCCCGGTGCCCGCTTCCCCGGCCTCAACTGCAGTGTCGGCCGGCTCTGCTTCACCGATTTCCGCTGCAACCGGGGCAACCTCCTCCTCTTCGATTTCCGGCCCGCCCGAAGTAACCGCTTCCTGCTCCTCGATCTCCGGTTCCACCACAGCTTCCGGGACGGTCCCGGCAAACTCAGGTTCGGGCTCGAAGGCTTCCTCAGCCCCCGCTTCATCAATGGCAGATTCCGCTTCCGCAGCCGCAGGTGCAGACTCGGGAGCTTCCAGCGCTTCCGGCTCCCCGCTTCCCGCTTCCACTCTCTCGACTTCCTCGACGGTTTCGGCAGCCGCAGGTTCGAGTACTACGGCTTCCTCAACTTCCCGCTCCTCGATCTCCGGTTCGGCCACAGCTTCCGGGACGGTCCCGGCAAACTCAGGTTCGGGCTCAAAGGCTTCCTCGGTCCCCGCTTCTTCAGTTGCAGACTCCGCTTCCGCAGCCGCAGGTGCAGAGTCGCGCGCTTCGAGTGCTTCGAGCTCCACGATTTCCGGCCCGGACTCAGCTTCCGTGACAATCCCGGCAGTTCCAGGCACGGACTCAGAAGCTTCCAATCCTTCCCGCTCCCCGCTCCCCGCTTCCTCTCTCTCAGGTTCTCCCAGAGCAAAGTCCTCGGTCTCCCCGACCTGCGGTTCGGCCGCAACTTCTTCCGGTTCAGCCCCGGCAGCGGCAGATTCAAGCGCAACAACTTCCTCAACTTCCTGCTTCCCGCTTCCCGCTTCCGGCTCCTCTTTTCCCGCTTCCTCAATCACCGGCTCGGCAATCATCACCAGCTTTTTCGAGGCGGCGGTCGGCACCGACGGCTGTTCCCCCGGCGGTTCCGCTTCCGGCGGTGCCGATTGGGCGGCCGGCGGCCCATCCTCTTCCGTCCGGCCGACGGACGGCGCCTCACCGGGCTCCGGCCTTGCTTCTCCGGGGCCGGGCTCCTCCACGTCCTGCTCCTCACTGCCGGCGATGACGGGACGTGCGGTAAACGGCACATCCTTCGAAGCTCCCTCGGCAGCCAGGTACCGCAGTTCACCGACCGGCGGACCTCCCTCGGCCTCATAGGGCCGCTGCGTCTCAACCCGGCCCTCCATTCTGGCCCCTTTCAGGTAGGCTCCCTCCAGCACGGCGCCGGTGAGGTTGGCCCCGGTCAGATCGGCGCCGGCCAGGTCCGCCCCGCCCAGAGCCGCCCCCTGGAGGTTGGCGTCCCTCAGGTCCGCCTCCGCCAGGTTGGCCAGGTACAGCTTACTCCCCGCCAGGTTGGCCCCCCTGAGATCGGCCCCGGCCAGGTCGGCCCGGTTCATGACTGCGCCGCTCAGGTCACAGCCCGGGCAGGCGTTGGTTTCCAACAGGCGCTGAAAATTCTCCCGCACTTCCTGCCTGGGAGACACCTCCTCGGCAGCGACCGGGCCGGCCGCGGCGAACAGAACGGCCGCCCACCAGCACATGAAAATGACCACACTTCGATGCATATACCTTGTCCTTGGTGAAATTCCCTTCCGGACCACGCCGCGGGCAAAGGGTGCCCGTGGCGGGATCGAACCTTCCCCCTCACCGCTCAGAACGATGCCGCTTGATCCTCGAGTTCCACGTAGGCGTCACTGATCCGGGAAACCACCATGAACGGCGACAGCATGAGGGTCATAACACGGCCGTCTTCCGAGCGCAGGTGGATAAACGTCCGGTCGACGTAGCCCTTTTCCGTGAACCGGATCGTTGTTGTCCCGCCGGCTCTTTTGCCCCCATACACGGAGGCGACATCGGCCACCCTGACGGATTCGGGAATCTTCATCTCCCTGAGCCGCCGCGGTTCGGATTCGTCCGGGGCCGGGCTCTCCGGAGTGATCCACACCAGGTTGCGCTCAAAATCAACATGCAGCAGATGGGCGGCCCGGCTGCCCAACGCTTCCTGGCTCGCTTCGGAAACCAGCCCGACAAGCTTCCTGGAGGTGGATTTGAGCTGATCGGTGTAGAGACTGTCGCGCAGGGCGGGGACCGCGAATGATGTCGTCAGGGTGATGATCACCAGGACGATCATGATTTCAAGCAGGGTGAACCCCCCGGAAGATGCCGCGCCGGGGCCCATTGCAGCCCGTCCGCCCTTCTTCGGTCGACCGCTATTCGATTTCCCAGTTATTGATATCGGCGTCATTGCCCTCGCCGCCGGGCTCGCCGTCGGGACCGTAGGACATCAGGTCGAAATCGCCGTGCAGGCCCGGGGAGATATAGACAAAATCATAGCCCCAGGGGTCCTTCGGCACCCTGCCTTTTTCCAGGTACCCGTCCTCCCGCCATCTTTTGGCCAGGCGCCCCACCGACGGGGGTTCGACCAGGGCCTGGAGCCCCTGTTCCGTGGTCGGGTAGATGCCGTTGTCGAGCTTATACAGCTTCAGGGCCTGTTCAATGGACTGGATCTGGATCGCCGCCTTGGTTCGCCGCGCTTCCTCCGGTCTGTCCATGATCCTGGGAACTATCAGGCCGGCCAGAATGCCGAGGATCACCATGACCACCATGATTTCTATCAGGGTAAAGCCGCGGGTATCGGTCAGCAGCCGCAATGGCTGATTGGTTTTTTTGTTGCAGGTCATCATCAATCGTCAGGTTTCCGTTATAAAGTTATGCTATTGAAATATCTGTTCATTTTACCGCCTGCCCACCGGCGGGCGGTTCAGGATTCACTTCTTTCGCCCGCCCGCTGCGCGCACCGCAAAGCCAGATCCCAGGATCATGAACGCCGCAAACAGGAGAAGCGAGGTCCCGTAATGGACGGTCAGCCATCCGAAGCCGACCACCGGCAGCAGCCCCACCTGGACCAGCCGGCGCAGGGCGGGGTGGTCGGCGATAAACTCGGCCGCCGGGGGCGAAAATTGATAATAGGCGGCCACCAGGTATTGCCCCGCCGCGTTGGTCAGGAGGAACCGGTCGCGGAAATCCCTCAGGATCGTTACACAGGGATGGAACAGACTGCCATAGGCGGCCGTCGCGATAAAGCAGGCGTCCGTGGTTTTGAAATCAATCTGGTTGCCGTAGAATATCTTGCCGTCGCCGGTGACTGCATAGGCCCGTACGTAGTACACCGTGCTCGGGCGCAGGTCCGTCAGTATCGAGCTGAAGGCGCCGGTCCCGGCCCCGTCCTCCGTGAAGCCTTCCAGGGCGTATTGCGGGGTGGACAGGTCAAAGACGCTGTCGCCGGCCGCGAACCTGGGGGTATCGGTGGTCGTCACCGTCATGGCCGAGTTGCCGATGGCCGGAGTCGGAGTCGGAGTCGTATCCTGGGCAATGGCCGTTCCGACCAGCAAGCCGCCCATGGGGAAGACTGGACGCAGGCCTGGCCCGCCGGCGGCGGCATACCGGGAGAGGGCATTTTCCCCGGTTTGCAACTCCAGGGTTGCCGATGTGGTCCCGGCCGGCGGCTGCCCCGTTTGCAGCGGGGCGCCGGTTTCACTCGCGCTCGGAGGAGGGGTGGATGTGTCGGTGCCCGCCGGGACCTCCCGCAGAATCGGATCGGGGGCGATGCTGAACACCACTCCCCGCCTGGTCACGGTGTTGCCGGAACTTTCTACCACTCCGCCGCTGATGGCGCTGTTGCGGGTCACTTCAAGGGGCTCCCTGGTCTCGAGCCAGCTTGCCCGCGCACCGTCGCTGGAAGAGCTCGCGAACTCGTTCTCCAGGGCCCGGGCCGAGGCATACCGGGCAACGGCAAAGCTGGTCATATCGTTCTCTTCGGTCAGGCCGGCCGCCACCGCCCTGCCGTCAGGCTGCACGGCGACGCCATAGCTGATATCGTCGGAAAAATAACCGAAGGGAGTGGTCACAATCGTCGTCTGGGCCGTTGCCCGGCCGGCTTCAGCGCTGCTGGCATACCGGCCGTAGGAGTCCGCCACCTGCAGCTCATTGATCTGCAGGCCGGTCGAACCGCCGCCGCCATTCAGGGCAAAGGACACTCCCTGGTCCCCGGCGTCCCGGCTGTGGGAAATCAGGAGAAATTCCCTGACCCCGTCCACCACGGCAAAACCGCTGGCAACGATCACCCCGTCCAGCACATCAACCGCCAGGACCATGTCGTCCTCCTGGGCGGCGCTGACGACCAGCATGCCGTTGACGCCGAAACCGGCGTCAGGGCGGCCCGATTCCGTGAACCTGAACAGGGCGCTGTCAAGACCGTCTTCGTTGGAAATCGAGCCGGCGATCAGAATCGAGCCGTCATCGCCGATCCGGATCCCGTAGCCCTCGGTCTGCTGTCCGATCTGGACGGGAACGGCAAGTCCCTCCACGCCGAATGCACCGTCCAGTTGGCCGTTTTCGGTGAAGCGCAGGGCCATGGCTTCCGTCCGGTTTTCATGAAAGAATGACCCGGCAAGGATGATCCTGCCTTGCTCGTCGATGTCAATGCCGCGTGCCAGCGCGTCCCGGCCGATGCCGATCAGGCTCTGGCCGTTGTCGCCGAAGGAGGGGTCAGGGGCGCCGCTGGAAAGGTAACGGCCGGCAATGACCGCCCGGCCGGCCGTGCCCGTGGTATAGCCGGCAATCACCAGCCTGCCCTCGGGATCGACGGCCAGGGCGGTGATTTCATCGTTGCCGCCGCCGTACCCGTCCTGGACGATGCCGCCCTCGCCGAAGGATGGATCAAGCTGACCGTCCGGGGTGTACCGCGCCAGGGCAAAATCACGGCTGCCGCTGTTCATGCTGTATCCGGCCGCGACGATGTATCCGTCATCCTGGACGGCGATGGCGGCGATTTCATCATCATCGGAGCCCACCTGGGTGGTGACGATGCCGTTGAAATTGAAGGTCGGATCAAGCTGACCGTCCTGTGTTAAGCGGATCAGGGCGAAGTCGAGGTCGACGCCGTTGGAGGACGATCCGGCCACCAGAATCCTGCCGTCGGGCTGGACCCGGACCGCGTAGGCCTGGTCGGCGAAAATACCCGGCGCGGTCACCACCCTGCCGTCGCTGCCGAATGATGCATCGAGTCTGCCGATTTCCGCGGCCGCAACCAAACCGGCCAGGAGCAACACCGTTATCAATCCGCCAAGGGGGATGGTTTTCCATGCCTTCATGTCAATCTCTCACGGCTTTTGACTTTTCCGATTTCCATCAACCATAAAATAATAATATACCGTTCCGACCGATGACGCAATTATTACCTGAAACCCGCGCCCTGCCCTTTCCGCTCTGGCGAATAATCTTTTTTTTGGGTATGGTGTCCTTCAATGGCTGCCTCGTTCCGTTGTCCCGGCGGGCAGTATGACACCAACGACCACGGGGGTACCTCCATGATCAAACAGGAACTGCTCGATATTTTAGCCTGTCCGAAATGCAAGCACCCGGTCAGGCTGACCGGCGACGGCAACGGCCTGATCTGCGACCATTGCCGGCTGCTGTATCCGATCCGCGACGACATTCCCATAATGCTCATTGACGAAGCCCGGCAGCTCGACGACTGGGAGCCGGGGATGGAGTGATTTCCTCCCCTTGAGGCGCCCATGGATTTTTCCTTCCTGAGCAGCACCTTTCTCAGCGAAACGACCGCGCTGGTTCGAGAGCTGCAGGACCAACCGCTTGTCCGGCGGATGTACATCATTGTGCTGTATGCGGTGCTGGCCAAGGCCGCCGACCTGTCCATCGACCGGCTGCTCAGGAGGCTGGCCCGCCGCGCCGGCATACAGGCCGAGGACAGGGTCATTTCCTTTTTTCACCGGCCGCTCTGCCTGTCGATCCTGCTTTTCGGCGTTCTCCACGCCCTTCATCTGCCGCCGGAGCTCCCGGTTCCCTGGAACCTCGTCCTGCCCGGCATAACCGGGACATTGATCTTCCTCCTCTGGTGGGGCGTCGTCCTCAGGGAGATCAACCGGCTGAACGATACCAACATGGCCGGCTTCCTGGAAAAGAGACGGATCGACAGGGACGTCTTCCTGCTGCTGAAGAACGTCTCCCGGGTGATCATTCTCTTTGCCGGTTTCTGCTGGGTCCTGATCATCTGGAACATCGACCTGACGCCGCTCTTCGCCTCCGCGGGCATTGCCGGCATCGCCATCGCCCTGGCCGCCAAGGACACCATGGCCAACTTCTTCGGCGGCATTTCCCTTTTTGCCGACCGGGCCTACAAGGTAGGGGACTTCATCATCCTCGACAGCGGAGAAAGGGGGGAAGTGATGGATATGGGCATCCGCTCCACCAGGATCCAGACCCGGGACGATGTCCTGATCACCATTCCCAATTCCATCCTGGCCAACAGCATGATCATCAACGAAAGCGCGCCGCTGCCGAGATTCCGGATCAGGATTGACGTCGGAGTCGCCTACGGCAGCGACCTGTCCAGGGTGGAGGAAATCCTCCTGCGGGTGGCCCGGGAAAACGAGACTCTGGCCGCCATACCGGAACCGCGGGTCAGAATCAGGGGGTTCGCCGACTCCTCGGTCAACTTTCAGCTCCTGGTGTGGGCCGAAAATCCCCGGGAAAAGGGCATGCAGACCCACAACCTGCTCAAGGCCGTCTACGAGGCCTTCAACCGGGAAGGCATCACCATTCCCTTCCCGCAAAGAGACGTCCGCCTGGTGGAGCCGGAGCGGAAACCGGATGCTCCCGGCTCCTGACAACCTAATTGTACTTGACCTTGTCCGCCTCCAGTTCGTAACTTTCCGCCTGCGTCCTGACGGTCTGTCCGGCCGGCGGCCGGGCAATGAAGGCTTCGGTCAGGCGATAGGCCTCGTCGTCGGTGAACTGCCGCGGCGGATGCTTGCAGAAATATGCCGACGGGGCGTCCAGGGGTCCGGCGAGACCCCGCTCCAGCGCCAGCTTGGCGCAGCGGACGGCATCGATGGCCACTCCGGCTGAATTGGGGGAATCCTCCACCGACAGGCGCAGCTCCAGGTTCATGGGGACATCGCCGAACAATTTGCCTTCCATGCGGATGAAACAGACCTTGTTGTCGTTCTGCCAGGGGACATAGTCGCTGGGACCGACATGGATGTTGTCGCTGTCCATCCGCTGGGCGCATACCGCCTGCACCGCCTCGGTCTTGGAAATCTTTTTTGACATCAGCCGGTGGCGGTTGAGCATGTTGAGAAAATCGGTGTTGCCGCCGGTGTTCAACTGGTAGGTGCGCTCCAGCTTGACGCCGCGCTTGGCGAAGAGGTCGGTCAGCACCCGGTGGGTGATGGTGGCGCCCAGTTGGCTCTTGATGTCGTCGCCGATGACCGGCAGACCGGCGGCGGTGAAACGGGCCGCCCATTCCGGGTTGCTGGCGATGAAGACCGGGATGTTGTTGATGAAGGCCAGACCGGCCTCCAGAGCGCACTCCGCATAAAAACGGCTGGCCTCCTCGGAGCCCACCGGCAGGTAGTTGAGCAGGATCTCGGCCCCGCTCCGCCGCAGAATCTCCACCACCTCCTTTTTGCCGGGCTGAGCGGCATCGGATGGAACGAACGTCCGGTGCTCCGGGTAATTGCGCATGTGCTCGGAGAGGCCGTCAAGGATGGGGCCCATGTGCACGGGCACGCCGAGGTTGGGGATCCGATCGAAAAAAGTGCAGGTGCAGTTGGGCGGCGCGAAGACCGCCTCGGAGAGATCCTTGCCGACCTTGCGCCTGTCGACGTCGAAGGCGGCCACCGGTCTGATGTCTCCGGGCCGGTATCCGCCTATGACCGGGTGCATGAGGCCGATGGGATCGCGTCCGGCATCTTCGCCGTAGTAGTGAATCCCCTGTATCAACGCGCTGGCGCAATTGCCGACACCGGCTATGGCGATTCGGATCTCGTTCATTGATGTCTTTCCTCCGGGTGATTTGATTGAAACGAACTATCGATTGTATTGACAATCTCGTAAAAAAGCAACAACGCAGGACGCTCGCCGCCTGCAAAGGGGCTTCCGCCTGATTGTCCGGGTGCGCGCCTCATGGGGGAGGGAGGCTACGCATCGCCGGAGGCCGTCGAGGACACGACCCCGGCCGCGCCCTCCCGGTCCGCCCCGGGTCGGTTCCCTCCCCGGTCAAGCAGCACCTTGGCCAGGAACATCCGCCGCCCGGCGGTAGCCCCGGTCAGAGCCAGATAGAGCAGCGCCCCGGCCCACAGCACAGTTCCTTCCGCCCCCGGAATCGCGGCCACGGCCAGCGTCCAGGCCAGCAGATAAACAATACGGGCCGCCCTTTCCATCAAACCGCCGGCAAGAGGGGCACCCAGACTCTCGGCCCGGGCCTTGGCATAACTGATGAGGGAGGTGGAGATCAGGCACATGCCCATGACAAGGCCTCCGGCCAGGGGATGATGATCGGGCCAGAACAGAATCCAGATGCCCATCAGATACAAGCCGTCCGAAACCCTGTCCAGGCAGGAGTCGAGAAAGGCGCCGTACATTGAAGGCTGCTTGCGGCTGCGGGCCAGCATGCCGTCCATGGTGTCGGCAAAGCCCGACAGCAGGATCATTCCGGCGCCCGCCAAAGGATGAAACAGATAGCCGGCCGGGACCAGAACCGCCGCGGCCAGTCCGAGGGCCGTCGCCTGATTGGCCGTCAGCCCGACCCGTTCGGCAAGCGGCATCAACCCCCGGTGTACCAGCCGGTAATAGCTTCGCCCCATCCATGTATTGCGCAGCTCATCCATGTCAACGGTCCTCTGGCTCGGGTTGCGGTGATCAGAGGACCCGAAGCGTTGGGTGATACGGTACAGCCTGCCCGAACGGTTCTGAAAATCCGGGTGAAATCAACATTTTGTTCAAACCTGCCTATTTCATATACCTTTTGCGCATAAAATTTCAACCCCAATAGCTTCCTTCCGTCATTTTCGAACGCCTCCCTTCCGGGCCCCTCCGCTCTTCCCGCCGCAACTGAGAAGGGAGCCCGGCAAACGGAACCATGCCTGCCGCCGCCCGCATCATAGCGCGGCGGAAGAAAAGGGGAAGAAAATTATCCGGGGACGACACGGGTCTCCGGAAAAAGGGGGAGGAAAGGGCGCTCCGCCTTCCGGCAGTCTGCCCGGTGGGCACAAAGATGAAGCGGAAAGACATCCGCCCGACGGCGGATTATTGACACGGCAGTCCTTTCATCGATACGTTGTCGGGACGGCGCCTGACCGGAACGGGCGAACGGGCGTTTCACGTTTCATGCGCAGGCGGGACCGGAACCCGCCTGCGCATGAACGAATCCGGCGACAGCCCCTACGGCGTCATTCCCAGTTCTTTTTCTTTCTCCGCTACCGCCAGCCTGGTCTTGACCGCCGTATCCGGGATGAGGCTCATGGAATCAATGCCCAGCTCAACCAGGAAGGTGGCAAAGTCCGGAAAGTCCGACGGCCCCTGGCCGCAGATGCCGATTTTCTTGCCGCGCCGTTTGGCCGTGGCAATGACCATGCGGATCATCTCCTTCACCGATTCATTCCGTTCGTCGGCGATGCCGGCGATAAGGCCCGAATCGCGGTCAAGGCCGTAGGTCAGCTGGGTCAGATCGTTGGAGCCGATGGAGAAGCCGTCAAAAATATCGGCAAAGGCGTCGGCGGAGATGACGTTGCTGGGGATCTCGCACATAACGTAGAGCTCCAGGCCGTTCTCTCCCTGCACCAGCCCGCACTCCCTCAGGACCTGGATCACCTTTTTCCCCTCCTCCGGGGTACGGCAGAACGGCACCATGACCTTGATGTTGTCGAGCCCCATATCGTTGCGGGCCTTGAGCAGGCCCTGGCACTCGAGCTCGAAGGCCGGCCGGTATTTCGGATCGTAGTAGCGGGAAGCCCCGCGCCAGCCGATCATCGGGTTTTCCTCCTCCGGCTCGTACAGGGGACCGCCGACAAGGTTGGCGTATTCGTTGCTCTTGAAGTCGGAGAGCCGGACAATGACATCCTTGGGATAGAAGCCGGCGGCAATCCGCCCGACCCCTTCGGCGACCTTGTCGATGAAGAACTGTCTCTTGTCCTTGTAGGCGCCCGTCTTCTCGTCGATTTTGGCCGCCACGGCCCGTTTTTCCGGGTCGCTGGAGTTTTTCAGCTCCTCGTAGTTGACCAGGGCCATCGGGTGCAGGCCGATGTGGGAGTTGATGATGAACTCCTCCCGGGCCAGGCCGACGCCGTCATTGGGAATCTGGCATTCGGTGAACGCCTTTTCCGGGATGGCCAGGTTCATCATGATCTTGGTTTTGGTTTTCGGCAGGTCGCCGAGGTCCAGCCGCTCGATCTCAAAATCAAGGAGCCCCTCGTAGATATACCCCGTTTCCCCCTCGGCCGAGGAAACAGTGATTTCCTGCCCCGCCTTGATGAGCTGGGTGCCGTTGCCGGTGCCGATGACACAGGGAATGCCCAGCTCGCGGGAGATGATGGCGGCATGACAGGTGCGGCCGCCGCGGTTGGTGACAATGGCGCCGGCGATCTTCATGATCGGCTCCCAGTCCGGATCGGTCATGTCGGTGACCAGCACCTCGCCCTTTTTGAAATCATGGATATCGATGACTTCCTCGATGACGTTGGCCACGCCCTGGCCGATCTTGGTGCCGACCGCCAGACCCTCGGCAATGACCTTGCCTTTTTCTTTCAGCCTGTAGGTTTCCATGGTGCCCTTGGCAACCTGGGAATGGACGGTCTCCGGCCGGGCCTGGACGATGAACAGCCTGCCGGTCCCGACCTCGACCCCGTCGCCGTCCTTGGCCCACTCGATGTCCATGGCCTTGCCGTAGTGGTCCTCGATGATGCAGGCCCACTCGGCAAGCTTGAGGATTTCATCGTCGCTGATCACGTAGGCGTTCCGCTCTTCAGGGGTGGTTTCGATATTCTTCACCGGCTCCCCGCCCGACGGGTCGGCATTGTAGATCATCTTGATCTCCTTGGAGCCCACCTTCTTGGAAACGACCGGCCGCTTGCCCTGCTTCAGGGTCGGCTTGAAGACGTAGTACTCGTCAGGGTTGACGGCGCCCTGGACGACGTTTTCCCCGAGCCCCCAGGCGGCGGTGATGAAAACGGCGTCCTCGAACCCCGACTCGGTGTCGATGGAGAACATGACGCCGGAGGAGGCGGAGTCGCTGCGGGCCATTTTCTGGACCACGATGGAAAGGTAGACGTCAAACTGGCCGAAGCCCTTGTCATGGCGGTAGGAGATGGCCCGGTTGGTGAACAGGCTGGCGAAGCAGCGCTTGCAGGCGTCGATGAGCGCCTCCGGCCCGCGGATGTTGAGATAGGTTTCCTGCTGCCCGGCAAAGGAGGCGTCGGGCAGGTCCTCGGCGGTCGCCGAGGAGCGGACCGCGACATCGACGCCCTCGCCGTATTCCTTTTCCATTTTTCTGTAGGCCTCAATGACGGCGTCGCGGAGGTCCTGGGGAAACTCGGCATTGCGGATGATGCCGCGGACCTTTTCCCCCCGCTCCTGCAGGTTCCGCATGTCATGGGTGTCCAGCCCGTCCAGGGCATCCTGGATCGCCTGTTCTATCCCCGCCTCCTTGAGGAGGTACTGATAGGCGTAGGCGGTGATGGCGTACCCGTTGGGAACCTCCACCCCCCTGGAAGTCAGCTTCTGATGCATCTCGCCCAGCGAGGCATTCTTGCCGCCGACCAGCGGCACATCTCCGATGCCTATCTCGTCAAACCAGAGAATAAGTTCTTGTTCATGCGGGTTTCCCATTGTTTCTCTCCCTGCTCAGGTTCCTCATATTTGTAAATCCGTTGCTCACTCTGTTGTTCACACGGCCACTGCAGATACACATATATTGATGTACGCATATAAACGTCATAATGTAAAAAAAAAAACCGTCCCGGTCAACCATTACATCATCTTTCCGCCCCCGGAACCGCACCCTTTGAAAAAAGACGCAATCGCTTCATGGTTCATTGCACGGGGGGAGGCATCAGGCTATATTGAGGCGGCTGATCGTCTCTCAGACATGCGCAACCATCAACCCAACGGCCGATCCATATGAAAATCAATTCCGCAGTCCAGACCCTCACAGAGGCCCACATCGTTGCCGGCAACCATGCAGCCAGTGATTATTTCACCGTCATCAAGCAGCTGGTCGCCCACCGCAACAAAGCCACGGATCCCGATGAATTCCGCCGCTGGCAGGAGGCCCTCGACCGGGTCTACCTCCTGCTCAGGGACGAGATCATCACCACTGCCGGACCGCCCCGCTCCCCGGTCAAGTTCGGCACTTCCGGCTGGCGGGGCCTGCTCGGCAAGGAGATCAACCTGCACACCGTGGCCTGCGTCACGGCCGCCATCCTCTCCCTGTACCGGGAAATGGACAACGACCCTGCCCTGCGCGAGGCGCTCGGAGTCGTTGATTTCGACCAAATGCGGCGGCGCGGCTGCGTGCTCGGATTCGACAACCGTTTCGGCGGCGAACTGCTCGCCCTGAGCGCGGTCAACGTCCTCGCCGCCAACGGCGTCACCGTCCTCTATGCCGGCGAGGCAACGACCGGCACCCTTTCGGCCTCGGTGCTGATCCGCAAGGCGGCATTCTCCATCAATCTCACCCCCAGCCACAACCCCCTGGAGTACGGCGGCTTCAAGTACAATGCCGCCGACGCCGGTCCGGCCCCCTCGATCATCACCGACAAAATCACCCGCAACGCCGGGGAGATCCTCACTGCCGGCGCTTCGCCCTTCCTGCCCGCCGGCCTGGATCGGCAGCGGCCTCTCGCCGGCCTGGCCGGGGTCCACAGGGAAGACTCTCCGGCCAGCTGGCAGAAGCTGGTCCGCGACAACAGGCATCTGCACGGCATAGACTACGACGGGGTCCTGGCCGGATTTGCCGCCAGCGGCAACCTGGCGGTCGTGGTTGACTGCGTCCACGGCGCCGCGCGCCGTTCCATCCGGGACATCTTCAATGGACAGGCCCGGGAACGGCTTGTCATTCTCCGGGGGGAAGAGGATGTCACCTTCGGCGGCATCGCCCCGGAACCCTCATCGGCCAACATGCGCCCGGTCATGGACGCTCTGCGGCGGCGGCCGGAAAGGTTCAAACTCGGCGCCATCATCGATCCCGACGGCGACCGGATCCGTTTCACCGACGGCGAGACGGAAATCAGCATGAACCAGTTCGGCGCCATGGCCTACCACTTTCTGCACGAAATAAAAGGGAAGCGGGGCATGGTCGCCAAGACGGTCGCCTCCAGCAACCTCGCCAATGCAGTTGCCGCCGCCCTGCAGGAAGAGGTTTTCGAGCCCCGGGTCGGGTTCAAGGAATTCAAGCCCGTCATCGGCCGCGCCCTCGTCTATTTCGAGGAGTCGGACGGCATTTCCGTCATCGGCCATACCCCGGAAAAAGACGCCTATATCGGCCTGCTCCTCGCCCTGGACATGGTCCTGGCCCTGGGCAAGAACCTCGGCGACTACCTGGTCGAGATCGAGGGCCTGTACGGCTCCTATTACCCGGCCCGCGACGGCGTCGAGGTCTCCCTGCGGGGCGCCGAACTGCTGGCCGCCCTGGCCGGGCTGGAAAAATACGGGGTGGGGAGCTCGATCCCGGTCGGCGGCCGGCCCAGGACCATCAGGCAGGTCATCACCATTGACGGCCGCAAAATGATCTTCGAGGACAACAGCTGGATCATGATCCGGCCGTCGGGCACCGAACCGAAAGTGCGGTTTTACGTGGAAGCGAGGGACAGGACAGAGACCGGCCAGCTGGTGGAAACCGCCAAGTCCATGCTTGCCGAAATCGGTTTGCTTTCCTAAAGTATTACTGCTATCTTCTATGATTTGCCGGCCGGGCCGGAACCGGTCCGCGGGCGGATCGGCCCGGCAGCCGGCACCCGGGAGCGACGGGCACCGGTTCAGGCGCCCGCCTGAGTGATGCCGGGACCCGGCCGGCGGCAAGAAAAATCCTTTTCCATCAGGGTGCAACAATGTGGGACTATACCGATAAAGTCAAGGAACACTTCACCAACCCCCGCAATGTCGGCGAAGTCGACAATGCCGACGGCGTCGGCGAGGTCGGCTCGCTGGCCTGCGGCGACGCGCTTAAACTGACCATCAAGGTCAACGACAAGGGCGTCATCACCGACGCCAGGTTCAAGACCTTCGGCTGCGCCTCGGCCATCGCCTCCTCCTCGGCGCTGACGGAAATGGTCAAGGGCATGACGGTCGAGGAGGCCGAAAAGATCACCAACGAGGACATCGCCAATTACCTCGGGGGACTGCCCAAGGAAAAAATGCACTGCTCCGTCATGGGGCGGGAGGCCCTGGAGGCGGCCATCGCCAACTACCGCGGCGTATTCCTCCCCATGGCCCAGGGAGAAGTGGTCTGCGAATGCTTCGGGGTGACCGACCTGGAAATCATCCGGGCCATCAAGGAGTCCCACCTGCGGTCGGTGGAGGAGATCACCAACTTCACCAAGGCCGGCGGCGGCTGCGGCAAATGCGAGGACCGCCTGCGCGAAATCCTCCATCAGACCGTGGAGGGCCTGCAGATGGAGCCCAAAAAGGCGAAGAAGGAGCAGCGCATGACCACCCTCCAGAAGATCAAGAAGATCGAGGAAGTCCTTGAGCGGGAGATCAAGCCGACCCTGAAGAAGGACGGCGGGGACATCGAACTGATCGACGTGGACGGCGATTTCGTCACCGTCTCCCTGCGGGGGGCCTGCGCCGGCTGCCAGTCGTCGCGCACCACCCTCAAGGTCTATGTCGAGAAAAAACTGCGGGAACTGGTCAGTGACTCGCTCATCGTCGAGGAGGACAGATAATGAACTGCGGCAGCGACAAAGTGATCTACATGGACAACAACGCCACCACCCGGGTTGCCCCGGAAGTGGTGGAGGCCATGATGCCCTTTCTCACGGACTGCTACGGCAACCCTTCCTCCATGCATACGTTCGGCGGCCAGGTCGCCGGGGCCATCGCCGAGGCCCGGGAATCAATCGCCGCCCTCATCGGGGCCGATCCGGAGGAGATCGTCTTTACCAGCTGCGGCACCGAAAGCGACTCCACCGCCATCCTCTCGGCCCTGCAGACCTACCCGGACAACCGCCACGTGATCACCACCCGGGTCGAGCATCCGGCGGTGAAAAATCTCTGCGAAAACCTTGACGGCCTCACCGGGCACAAACACCGGATCACCCGGCTGCAGGTCGAGGCGGACGGGATGCTCATTCCGGACCAGTACGAGGAGAGCCTCAGCGACGATACCGCCATTGTCAGCGTCATGTGGGCCAACAACGAAACCGGGGTCATCTTTCCGGTCGAGGAGATGGCGGTCATGGCCCGGGACCGGGGAATACTGTTCCACACCGACGCGGTCCAGGCGGTCGGCAAGATCCCGATCAACCTCAAGGATTCGGCGATTGACTTCCTGTCCATTTCCGGCCACAAACTGCACGCCCCGAAAGGTGTCGGCGTGCTGTATATCCGCAAGGGCACGCCGTTCATCCCCTTCATCAACGGCGGCCACCAGGAGCACGGCCGGCGGGGGGGGACGGAAAACGTCGCCTCCATCGTCGGCCTGGGCCGGGCCTGCCGCCTGGCCGCCGAAAAGATGGAGGAGGAAAACGTCCGGGTCAGGCGTCTGCGCGACAAGCTGGAAAGCGGCCTGCTGGCAAAAATCCCCCGCTCCATGCTCAACGGCCACAAAACCAGCCGGCTGCCGAACACCGCCAACATCAGTTTCGAGTTCGTGGAAGGGGAATCCATCCTGCTGCACATGGACAAGTACAACATCTGCGCCTCCTCGGGCTCGGCCTGCACCTCCGGCTCCCTCGAACCCTCGCACGTGCTGCGGGCCATGGGCGTGCCCTTTACCGCCGCCCACGGTTCCATCCGCTTCAGTCTGTCGGTCTACAACACCGAAGAGGAAGTTGACTTTGTCCTGGAAAAGATGCCGGAGATCATTGCCAATCTCCGGGCCATGTCGCCCTTCTGGAACGACTGAACCCAACCGCTCCGCACCGGAGGAGAACGCATGAAGATCATCCCCCCTTCCTACGAGATCCTCGACGCCCTTGACCGCCGGGGGCTGGCCGAGCGCATCGAATTCAGCGGCCGGGTCTGCTATAAAAGCGAAGACAAAATCGACGCGGATTCGGCCATCCCCTTTGTCCGCAAAATGGCGGAGCACGGCCACAACTCGGTCCTGGAAATGGGGGTCGTGTCGCTCCGGCTCACGGGCATGGACCGGGCCCTGACGGCCGAGTTGCATGCCGCCCGGCCCAGGTACCTGCAGATCGACGCCCCGGCGGCCGATACCCTGCTGGTGACCGGAAGCGTCAGGGCTTTCCGGGAAATGCTGCTGTTTCATCCGGACTGCCGCCCGGTCAGGGCCATGGCGGGTTTCCTCGCCGGCCGCCATCCCTATTTTTTCGACACCATCCTACCCCCGGAAGGACCGGCGGCCGATCCCGCCATCCGGGTCAGCAAGGTTCCTTTGGAAGAAATTGACGGCCTGCCGCCGGAACTGCGGCTGAAGCATCGCCACATTGCGGTGAAATTCATCGTCAACCGGGCCGTCACCCATGAAATAGTCCGCCACCGCCCCTGCTCCTTCCTGCAGGAAAGCCAGCGCTATTGCCGTTACGCCGACGACAGGTTCGGCGGCGAGGTGTCCTTCATCAAGCCGATGTTCTTCGAGGAGGGAACCCCCGAATTCTCCCTGTGGCAGAGGGCCATGGAGGAAACGGAGCGGATCTACCTTGAACTCCTCAGGACCACGACGCCCCAGGCGGCGAGAACCGTTCTGCCCAATTCCTGCAAGACCGAATTGATCGTCTACGCCAACCTGCAGGAATGGCAGCATATTTTCAGACTGCGGACCACCAGGGCGGCGGAGCCGAGCATGCGCGAAGTGATGATCCCCCTGCACGAAGAACTGCAGAGCCGCTTCCCCGAGCTTGCCCTGGAATAGCCCGGCTGTACCCGGCTGCGCCGACTGCCGACTGCAAACTCACTTCGAAACCGTGTTTCTTGACATCCTAAATCGTACCTGCTAAATTCAACAAATTTTCGTTTATTCAGGTAGATATTTTGCCGGTTAGTATATCTGTCGGTATTTTTTTCCTTATCATAGTCCAGATAAATTATACAAATTTTACAAAAGGAGGAACCCATGGCCCTTGATCCCACCAAGCATGCGGACTGGGAGATTGCCGAAGAAGCGGAAAGCCGCATGAAAACAGTCTACGAACTGGGCGAGCAGCTCGGGCTGGAGAAAGAGGAACTGCTGCCCCACGGCCACTACGTCGCCAAACTCGACTACCGGAAAATCCTGGAACGGCTCAGGGACCGCCCGGACGGCAAATATGTCGACGTCACCGCCATCACCCCCACCCCCCTGGGCGAAGGCAAGTCGACCTGCGCCATGGGACTGGTCCAGGGGCTCGGCAAACGCGACAGATCGGTTATCGGCGCCATCCGCCAGCCCTCGGGCGGACCGACGATGAACATCAAGGGCAGCGCCGCCGGCGGGGGACTGGCCCAGTGCATCCCCCTCACGCCTTTTTCCCTGGGGCTGACCGGCGATATCAACGCCATCATGAACGCCCACAACCTGGGGATGGTCGCCCTGACCTCCCGCATGCAGCATGAGGCGAACTACACCGACGAGCAGCTTGCCAAGCGCAATCTCCGGCGGCTGGACATCCACCCGAAAAAGGTAGAGTTCGGCTGGATCATCGACTTCTGCGCCCAGGCGCTGCGCAACATCACCATCGGCCTGGGCGGCAAGATGGACGGCTTCACCATGCAGTCCAGGTTCGGCATCGCCGTCAGCTCGGAAATCATGGCCATCCTGGCAGTAGCCAGCGATCTCCGGGACATGCGGGAGCGGATCGGCAAAATCGTCGTTGCCTACGACAGGCAGGACCGCCCCGTCACCACCGCCGACCTCGAGGTTGACGGCGCCATGACCGCCTGGATGGTCGAGGCCCTCAACCCGAACCTCATGCAGACCATCGAAGGGCAGCCGGTCATGGTCCATGCCGGACCCTTTGCCAATATCGCCATCGGCCAGTCGTCGGTCATCGCCGACCGGGTCGCCCTCAAACTCGCCGACTATAATGTCACCGAATCGGGTTTCGGCGTCGATATCGGCTTCGAGAAGTTCTGGAACCTCAAGTGCCGCTACTCAGGGCTCAAACCCCACTGCGCGGTGGTGGTCGCCACCATCCGGGCCCTCAAGTGTCACGGCGGGGCGCCCATCCCGGTCCCCGGCAAACCGATGCCCGAGGAATACAAGCAGGAAAACGTCGGCTGGGTCGAGGAAGGCTGCAAAAACCTCGTCCATCACATCGAGACCGTCAAAAAGGCGGGCATCAATCCCGTTGTCTGCATCAATGCCTTCTACACCGACACCGACGATGAGATCAAGGCCGTCCGCCGCCTGTCCGAGGCGGCCGGCGCCAGGGTCGCTCTGTCCAGGCACTGGCAGTACGGCGGCGACGGCGCCATTGAATTCGCCGACGCGGTCATCGACGCCTGCGAGGAGCCCAACGACTTCAGGTTCCTCTACGAACTCGACACCCCACTGGGCAAACGGATCGAGCTGATCGCCCGCGAAGTGTACGGCGCCGACGGGGTCAGCTACAGCCCCGAAGCCCAGGCCAAACTGAAGAGGATGGAGGCGGACCCGGACCTGAAGGACATGGGAACCTGTATGGTGAAAACCCACCTCAGCCTGTCCCATGACCCCTCTCTCAAGGGAGTGCCCAAGGGGTGGACCCTGCCCATTCGCGATATCCTGACCTACAAGGGGGCGGGATTTGTCGTGCCGGTGGCCGGCGCCATCAGCCTGATGCCGGGAACCGCTTCCGATCCGGCCTACCGCCGCATCGACGTGGATGTGGAAACCGGCAGGGTCAAAGGCGTGTTTTAGCCGGCACCCTGTAATTCCCCGGTAATGCACAGGTCAGAAGAGTCCCGGCTCTTTTGACCTGTACTTATTTTTATAGTAATATATGGCATTATCATGTAATTGTTTGCACAAGGGCATCTCCGGGAGCGCCACCCTCAAGGCTTTCCGGCACAGATGGACGTAATGGTCGACAGCAACTCATCGCCCGGGTAACGGAAGAATATGGCAGCACCAGCACAATCAGCGCACAGAAGGTCCACCGTCAAGGACCAATCCGGGGCCAGCAAGCTCAAAATCGGCGAACTGCTCAGCAAGGCGGGCTACATCACCGCGCACCAGTTCGAGATAGCCAAGCAGGAGCAGAAAAAATCCGGCAAGCGGCTCAGCCATATCCTGCTGGACAACGGCTACATCGAACAGGACACCATCGTCAACTTTCTCAGCAGGATGCACAATTACCCCTCCGTCAACATCGCCAAGGAACCGCCCAGCGACGATGCCCTCAGGATCATGCCCTACGAGATTGCCAAGCGGTTCATGGCCTTCCCCCTCCGGGTGGCCGGCAATACCCTGCAGGTCACCATGGCCGAGCCCACCGATTCCATCGAGGTCGAGGAGCTGCAGGAAATCGTCAAGAAAGGTCTGAATGTCTGCGTCTCCACGGTCGTGGACATTGTCAACGCCTACCGGGAATACTACAAAATCGACGACAAGGAATACAATTCCTTCTTTACCCGGGACGAGGAAGAAGATGATGACGTGAGCGTCACCACGGTCGACGACTTCGGCGCCCTGGTCTCGGATGCCGCCGAGGATTTTGAAATCGGCGGGGAAGACGAACATGATGAGGGGGGGCAGTTTTCAGCTTCCGACGCGCCCATCATCAAGCTGGTGAACGGCATCCTGATCAAGGCCGTGCAGGAAGGGGTCAGCGACATCCATATCGAGCCGTTTGAAAAGAACATGCAGGTCCGCTACCGCAAGGACGGCGCCCTGTTCAAATCCATGAACCTGCCCCTGGCCATCAAGAACGCCCTGGTGGCCCGCATGAAAATCCTGTCCGGCCTCAATATCACCGAACGCCGGGTTCCCCAGGACGGGCGCATCAAAATGCGGGTCGGCCGCAACAAGGCCGTCGACTTCCGGGTCTCCACCCTGCCCCTGCTGCACGGCGAAGGCATTGTTCTCCGGATCCTGGACAAGAGTTCGCTCAACGTCGACCTGACCATGCTCGGCTTCGAGCCCGAAACATTCACCATGCTCAAGCGCTGCCTCAACCGGCCGCAGGGGCTGCTGCTGGTTACCGGCCCGACGGGCTCGGGCAAGACCGTCACCCTCTATTCCGCCCTGAATGCCCTGAACAAGGAAGACATTAAAATTCTGACCGCGGAAGACCCGGTTGAATTCAACTTCAGGGGAATCTGTCAGGTCAACGTCAACACCGAGGTCGGCATGACCTTTGCCGCGGCGCTGAGGGCTTTTCTCCGCCAGGACCCGGATATCATCATGGTCGGTGAAATCCGCGATTACGAAACCGCGGAAATCGCCATGAAGGCCGCCATGACCGGCCATCTGGTCTTTTCCACCCTCCATACCAACGACGCCCCTTCCTCGGTGAGCCGTATGATCGATATCGGCGTCCCTTCGTATATCCTTGCCGGCTCCCTGACCATGGTTCTGGCCCAGCGCCTCGGCCGCCGCCTGTGCAAAAAATGCAAGACCGTCATCCAGCATGAACCGGAAGAACTCCTGGCGGCCGGGTTCAGGGAGGAAGAACTTGAAGGGCTCGTTACCTACGGCCCGGTCGGCTGCACCGAATGCAACGGGCTGGGCTACAAGGGGCGGGTCGGGTTCTTTGAGCTGCTGGAATGCACCGAGGCGGTTGCCAAGGCCATTGCCGCGGAAGTGCCCGAGGACCAGCTCTACAAGATTGCGGTCAAGGAAGGCCTGGTGCCGCTGCGCCGCGCGGCCCTGAAAAAAGTGGCGCAGGGGGTCACCAGCCTGGAGGAAGCGCTGCGCAGGACGGTCATGCGGGAGGAAAGCCTGCCTTCCTATCTTGTCAACCCTGAGATCGAGGATTACGAGGACGGCGATGTGATCATCCAGGAAGGCAACCGGGACTCCGACTTTTTCAAGCTGGTCCGCGGCAAGGTTGCCGTGCTCAAGGGCGGCAAGAAAATCGCCGAAATCACCGAGCCGGGAGAATTTTTCGGGGAGATGGCGACGATTTCCGACGAGCCCCGCTTCGCCACCATCGTCTCCATGGGCCGCACCACGGTGACCAGATACCCGGGCGACAAGCTCATGGAGCTCCTGGAGGATTATCCGGATATCGCCAGGAAATTCTTTAAAATCATTGTCGGACGGCTGCAGAAGGCCGACCGCATGGTGGTCAAGCTGGCTGCCAACGGCAGGCCGAGGCCGTCCATGGCCAGGCAGGCATGACACCCGTCTCCGTTTACATCATTGCCTACAATGAAGCGGAGAAAATCGGGCCGGCGATCAACTCCGTGCTCTGGGCTGATGAAATCGTAGTCGCCGACTCGCACAGCAAGGATGATACCGCCGCCATCGCGGCTGAACTGGGAGCCCGGGTGGTCCAGATCGACTTCCAGGGGTTCGGCGATCTGCGCAACCGGGCCATGGATGCCTGCACCCATCCCTGGATATTTTCCCTCGATGCCGATGAACGCTGCACGCCCGAGGCGCGGGACGAAATCCTGGCCGCCGTCGCCGACCCCGGGGCGGCCGATGCCTATTATATCCCCCGGCGCAATTTTTTCATGGGCCGGTGGATCAAATATTCAGGCTTTTATCCTGATTACCGGCAGCCCCAGCTTTTCCGCAAGGGTGCCCTGCGCTTCAAGGACGACCCGGTGCACGAGGAATATCAAATCGTCTCCGGCCGGCCGCCCGGCTACCTGAAAAAACCCATCTGGCAGTTTCCGTACAGGAACCTCGAAGAAGTCGTGCACAAGGCCAACAAATATTCGACCCTGGGGGCGGAGAAGCTGTCGCGCACGGGCAGGCACGCGACCATGTGGCACGCGCTGCTGCGGGGCATATGGTCTTTTCTGCACATGTATGTGCTCAAGAAGGGAATTCTGGACGGCTGGCCCGGGTTCATCATCGCCCTGGGCAATTTTGAGGGAACCTTCTACAAGTATGCCAAGCTGCACGAGATGCAGTCGGACTGGCAGCCTCCCCCTTCACCTCCCCTCCGGCGCTGAACCCTCGAGGTGCCAACTGATTCCTTTTTCGCACCATTTCATTTTTTCGCGCACGGCCCGCTGCAGTATCCGATCGTTGTCCCCCAGCCGGGTCCGGTCGTTCATGGGATGATAGAGATGATAGGCCAGACCGTAAAATTTCATGTTCCGGCGCCGTATGCCCGAATTGAGCAGGCGGACGGTAAACTCGCTGTCCTCCCTGCCCCAGCCGATAAATTGTTCGTTGAAGCCGTTCACCGCGATGGCGTCCTGCTTGAAAAAGGCAAAATTGCAGGTTTTGGTCCCGGTCAGGCTGCGGCTGGTGAACGAAAAAAGCCTCGCCAGGAGGGCTGAGCGCAGACAGTTCTTCCTGTTTTCCACACCGTTCAGGCAGAAAGTGGAGACCATTTCCTTCCCGGCCAGGACCTGGGCGGACATGCTCCTGCTCAGCAGGGCCCTTGTCCCCTGGATGAAGTACCCGGGCTGGCAGAAAGCAAGGTGATCCTCGATGAAGTGGCGGTCCAGGACGATATCCCCGTCCACCAGCACGATATACTCCCCCCGGGTCCGGGCAATAGCCCTGTTGCGGCTTCTTGCCAGCCTGAACCCGAGATCCTCCTGCCAGGAATGGATAAGCGGGACAGGGGCGCCGATGTGCATCCGTTCCACCAGCTCGCGGGTGTCGGGTCCCGAGCCGTCATCGGCCACGACAATCTCATCGGGGAGCCGTGTCTGTCTGAACGCGCTGAGGAGAGAGACCTCCAACGCTTCCTTCCAGTTGTAGGTCGTAATGATCAGGCTGACCTTCACGCTCTTTATTCCTCCTCCGGCACCGGCGGCAACAGCCTCAGCGCCGCCTCATGCACCATGTCGACCGATATCCCCCGCATGCATTCCATGTGGTCGCACCGCCGTTTTCTGCAGCCGAGACAGTCGAGCCCGGGCGCCCGGACAATGACGTGCTCGACGCCGTACGGCCCGACCCGCTCCGGATGAGTGGGGCCGAACAGGGCGACGACCGGTGTGCCGGCCATGGCCGCCATGTGCATGGGCCCGGAATCAAGGCCGATGTAGAGTGTTGAGCGTTTGAGCAGCGAGGCGGTTTCGGCAAGATTCAACTCGCCCGCCGCCACAACCGGCCGCAACCGCATGGCCTCGACAATGGCGTCGATGCAGGCCCTGTCGCCGCGGCCGCCGCCGAACACCACCCTGGTCTCCGGGCGTCCCAGCAGGCGGTCGGCAAGTTCCGCCCATCTTTCCCGGAGCCAGAACTTGGTTGCCCAGCGGGCCGCCGGCTGGATATAAACCAGGCTGTCATCCGGGGGCACCCCCCTGCCCTCCAGGAACCCGGTGACCCGGCTGTCGGCCGGCTCCCCGCTGCAGAGATACAAATCCTCCTTCTTCGGCGGGCAGCCGAGAGCGGTGCAGAAAAGCAGATTTTTGTCCAGGGCATGAACGAGGGTGGGCGGGACTGGCAGACGCCGATGCTGGAACAGGGTGTTCATCTCGCGGGCATCGGCAAAGCCGATGCGCGTCCCCCCCGGATTCGCCATGCCGATCAGGCCGCTGCGAAAGGAGGCGTGCAGGTCAAGCACAATGTCATAGGGCCGGGAGCGGAACTGGCCGCGCAGCCGGGAGAGGGCGGCGACCGTGTCGCGCAGGGCCCGCCAATAGGCCAGCCGGCCCGCCGCCGGATCGCTGGTGGAAGATATCGCGATCGGATAAACCCGGTCCACCGCCGGGTCGCTTTCCGGGATGGCGGCATAGGCCTTCTGGACGACCCAGCCGATGCTGCAGCCGGGCGCGCAGCGCTTGAGGGCGTGAACCACCGGCAGGGTATGGATGATGTCACCCAGGGAACTGGGTTTGAGGATGAGTATTCTTTTGTCCCGCGGGTCCATTTGTCCTGGCCGTCAGCAGCCGGCGGCGGGAAACGCTTCGGGAAGGCGGTCTTCAGGACGTCCCGGAGCCCGGTCACGCGCGGCGGCCGGCCGGTCTGGAGCACATCCCCGCCCCTGTTTTACAGGCGGCCGCAGCACTTCTTGTATTTCTTCCCGGAGCCGCAGGGGCAGGGCTCATTACGGCCGACTTTTTCCTCGGCGCGCTTCACCGGCTTCCGCTCGCTTTCGACGCCGGCCGCCCCCAGGTTCATGGCCATTTCCTGCCGTTTGCGGCGCTGCTCTTCCTCCATCCTGGCAATTTCCTCGTCCCTGACCACCTGCACCCGCAGGAGCGTGCCCACCGTCTTTTCCTTGACCGTCTCGATCATGGACATGAACAGGTTGAATCCTTCCTTCTTGTACTCGTTGAGGGGATTCTTCTGGCCGTAGCCGCGCAGTCCTATTCCCTCCTTGAGGTGGTCCATGTTGAGCAGGTGCTCCTTCCAGTGGGTGTCGACGATCTGCAGGAGAATGATGCGCTCCAGCTGGCGCATCTGCTCCTCGCCGTTGCGCTCCTCCTGCCGCCGGTAGGCCGCCATGACCTCTCCGGTCAGCTTGTCGGCGAACCGGTCCCGGCTCAGGTCCCGGCTCTCATCCTCGTCCCACTGCAGCTGCACATTGAACAGTTCCAGCATCCGCTCCCTGATGGCGGTCCAGTCCCATTCCTGCGACGGGATCTTGTCGCTGGCGAACTCGTCCACCACTCCCTGGATGAGGTCATTGATCATGTCGTCGACAATGGGCCGCACATTCTCCCTTTGCAGGACTTCGCGCCGCTGCCGATAAATGACCTCCCGCTGCTTGTTCATGACATCGTCGTACTCGAGCAGGTGCTTGCGGACTTCGAAATGATATCCTTCCACCTTGCGCTGGGCGTTCTCTATGGCCTTGCTGATCATGTTGTGCTCGATGGGTTCATCCTCCTCCATGCCGAGCTTGTCCATGATCCCGGAAATCCGGTCCGAACCGAAAATCCGCAGAATATCGTCCTCCAGGGAGAGATAGAAGCGGGAGGAGCCGGGATCGCCCTGGCGGCCGGAACGGCCGCGCAACTGGTTGTCGATCCGCCGGCTTTCATGCCGGCTGGTGCCGAGGATGTGCAGTCCGCCCAGTTCGCGGACCCCTTCTCCCAGCTTGATGTCGGTCCCGCGGCCCGCCATGTTGGTGGCAATGGTTACCCTGCCGCGCTGTCCGGCCCCGGCGACGATCTCCGCTTCCCGCTCATGCTGCTTGGCATTGAGGACATCGTGGGCGATGTTCTCCTTCTTGAGCATCTTGGCGATCCTTTCCGAGACGTCGATGGAGATGGTGCCGACCAGGACGGGCTGCCCCTTGTCGTGCAGCTCCTTGATCTCATTGATGATCGCCCGGTACTTGGCCGCCTGGTTCTTGTAGATGACATCCGGATAGTCCTTCCTGATCATCTTCTGGTGGGTGGGGATGACCACCACGTCCAGGTTGTATATCTTTTTGAACTCGGCCGCCTCGGTATCGGCCGTGCCGGTCATGCCGGCCAGCTTGTCATACATCCGGAAATAGTTCTGAAAGGTGATGGAGGCCAGGGTCTGGTTTTCCTTTTCGATCTTGACCCCTTCCTTGGCCTCGAGGGCCTGGTGCAGGCCGTCGCTGTAGCGGCGGCCCTCCATGGTGCGGCCGGTGAATTCGTCGACGATGACCACCTGGCCGTCCTTGACGATGTAGTCCACATCGCGCTGGAAAAGCTGGTGGGCCTTGAGGGCCTGGTTGATATGGTGCAGCTTGTCGATGTTGCGCGGATCGTAGAGATTGTCGACCTCCAGCAGCTCCTCGCCCAGGGCCACGCCATCATCGGTGAGCATGGCCTGGCGGGACTTTTCCTCCACGGTAAAATGCTCATCCTTTTTGAAGTGCTTCATGATGCTGTTGACCTTGAGGTACAGGTCGGTGGACATGTCGGCCGGGCCGGAAATGATCAGGGGGGTGCGGGCCTCGTCGATGAGGATGGAGTCGACCTCGTCGACGATGGCGAAGTTGAAGCCGCGCTGGCAGAAGTCCTCGATGCTGAACTTCATGTTGTCGCGGAGATAATCGAAGCCGAATTCGTTGTTGGTGCCGTAGGTGACATCGGCCCCGTACGCCTCCTTCCTGGCCCTGTCGTCCATGTTGTGGACGATGCTGCCGGTGGTCAGGCCGAGAAAGCGGTATATCTGCCCCATCCATTCGACATCGCGCCTGGCGAGGTAGTCGTTGACCGTCACCACGTGCACGCCCTTGCCGGTGAGGGCGTTGAGATAGACGGGCAGGGTGGAGGTGAGGGTCTTGCCCTCGCCGGTTTTCATTTCGGCTATCATGCCGCGATGCAGGGTGATGCCGCCGATGAGCTGGACATCGAAGTGCCGCTCCCCGAGGATTCGGCGGGCCGCCTCCCGCACCACGGCAAAGGCCTCCACCAGCAGGTCGTCCAGGGGTTCGCCGGCGGCGATTCTCTCCTTGAACTCCACCGTCTTGGCGGCAAGCCGGGCATCGTCCAGCTCCTGAATCGCCGGCTCCAGGTCGTTGATCCGGCTGACGACATGACGCATCTCCTTGAGTATGCGATCATTTTTGCTGCCGAAAACCTTGGTGAGCGCCTTTCCAATCATTTTTCTCTTTACCTTTCAGCGGCTGCCCGGTCAACAGGGGCGCCGGGAGCATCCGTCAATTATTCTCTGCCGTCCAGATCAACGCCTCTTCATCACAATCGGGAAACTGCGGGCAATTGAGGCAGTCGCTCCAGACCTTGTGCGGGAGGTCGCGCTTGTCTATCTCCACAAAACTGAGCTTGCGAAAAAACGGCGCCTGGTAGGTCAGGGTAAAGACCCGGCCGATTTCAAGACGGCGGGCCTCGCGCAGGCAGGCCCGGACCAGGGCCTCGCCTATGCCGCGACCCTGCGCCTGCTCCGCCACCGCGAGGGAGCGGATCTCGGCGAGGTCCTCCCAGCAGATATGCAGGGAGCAGACCCCCTGAAGCCCGTTGTCATCGTACACCACAAAATCCCGCAGATGATCGTACAGGGAGCTGATGGACCGTCCCAACAACAGACCCTGGCGGGAAAAATGCTGCAACAGGGCGTGAATTTCCTTCACGTCGCCCATGCGGGCCGGACGTATTTTCTCGTTCACGGCTTTATCGTTATTCAGGGTCATAAATTGTTTATATTAACCAGTCTTGGCCTGCCGGTCAAGGAGCGGTCTTCAGGAAATGTGCCCGGAGACCAGGCGGATGTCGGCGTGCCCGGCAGCGCCGGAAGAAAGTCGGCAGTTGGCAGCCTGGAGCTTGGGGTCCTGCGGTCTGCTGGTTTGATAACCCCCTGACAGGCTAAAAGCCTCCAGTCTCAAAAGCTAATGATAATTTCGACGAGATATTTCCTGCCACGGGGTTGACGTATTATTTTGTCTGCTCGTTTTCCACCGGTTTTTTCTTGGCGCCGGCATCGAGCATTTCGATCGCCGTTCCGGCGCCGCGGGAAGCCGTCTCCCTGACGCCACTCCCGGCGGCTTGCGGCTTGGCGGCGGGCAGGAGGATGGTCTGGCCGGCCCAGATGCCGAGCAGGAACATCCACATGAAGAGACAGAAGCAGACGACGCCGATGCCGAGGATCCCCGTCAGGGTCAACTGAAAACGGTACGTTTTGCGCGGGCTCCGTTTCTTTTTGCTCGCTGCCATGGCAGGGGCGCGCCTACATTGTTTCCGGCGCCCGCAATCCGAGCACCCGCAGCCCGTTGCCGAGGACCGTTTTCAGCGCCCGGCACAAACAGAGCCGGGCCCCCGTCAGCCCGGCGTCGTCGGTGATGACCTTGTGTTTGTTGTAATAGCTGTGGAAAAGGCCGGCCAGGTTCATCAGGTAAAAAATGACCCGGTGCGGAGCGAGATCAACCGCCGCTCCGGAAATCATTGCGGGGTACTCGGCGACAGTCTTGAGCAGGACGCATTCCTCGGGCTCTTTCAGAAGTTCCAGGGAAGCGGACTCCGCCGTGGGGGGGTCCACCCCGTTTTCCCGGGCCTGCCTTTCGATGGAGCAGAGCCGGGCGTGGGCGTACTGGACATAGTACACCGGATTTTCCTGGCTCTGCTTCCTGGCCAGGTCCAGATCGAATTCAAGCTGGCTGTCGGACTTGCGCATCAGGTAGAAGAAGCGCAGGACATCGGGGCCGATCTCCTCCAGCAGTTCATCGACGGTGATAAAGGTGGCCTTCCGGGTCGACATCTTCACCTGGCGGCCGTCCTTGAGCAGGGTGACGAACTGATGGAGGATGACCTTCACCTTCGAGTCGTCGCAGCCGAGCGCCCTGATGCCGGCCAGGACATCGGGAACGGTGGCGATGTGATCGGAGCCGAAGATATCGATCATCCACTCAAACCCGCGGCGGAATTTTTCCCGGTGATAGGCAATGTCGGGCAGCCGGTACGTCGGTTCACCGGAACTCTTGATGATGACCCGGTCCTGATCCTGCCCGAACAGCGTTGACCTGAACCAGGTCGCCCCGTCCTTCTCGTACACCAGATCTTTTTCCCGCAGGTCGGCCACCACCTGATCGACCAGCCCCTTTTCGTAGAGGGTATGTTCGTTGAAATAGGTGTCGAAACGGACATCGATATTGCGCAGGGTGGTGTTGATGTTGTCGAAAATGGCCGCCTGGGCCCGGTCCTTGAAAAACACCACGTCGGCGTCCCGGAAGCCGTCGCCCGCCTCGGCAATGAGGGAACGGGCGATGTCGTAGATATACTCTCCCTGGTAGCCGTCCTCCGGAAAATTGCTCTCCAGCCCCAGCAGCTCAAGATATCTTGCCCTGGTCGACTCGCCCAGGACCCGCATCTGCCGGCCGGCGTCATTGAAATAATATTCCCGGGTCACGTCATAGCCCACCGCCTCGAGCAGGCGGGCGATGGCGTCGCCGAGAATGGCGTTGCGCCCGTGGCCGATGCTCAGCGGACCGGTCGGATTGGCGCTGACGAATTCCACCATCACCTTCATGCCGGCGCCGACGTTCTCCAGGCCGAAGCGCTCACCCTGGGCGCAGACCGGCGGGATTACCGAACTCCATACCCGGTCGCGGAGGAAAAAATTGACAAAGCCCGGACCGGCTATCTCCACCCTGGCAACCAGTTCATCCTCCGGCGAAAACATGGCAGCCAGCCGGGCGGCGACATCCCTGGGCTTGCGCTTCTCCAGGCCGGCGACCACCAGGGCCAGGTTGGTGGAAAAGTCCCCCTGCCCTTCGTGCCGCGGAACCTCGAGGACATACCTGCCGGCCCCCTCCGCGGACCACAATCCTTCCCGGACCCCCCGGGCAAAACAGGCATCAAGCCGCTCCTTCAACTGTGATTTGATCATGCCAATCCTTGCAAAATCGAAAAGCCCTGGGCGGGCGAAATTATTCTCTCATGCCTTCCCGTAGCGAACCGTCAATCGACATAATACCGGTCGTTCAGGTTGCCGAACAGACACAGCACCTCGTAGCTTATGGTCTCCATCCAGTCGGCAACCTCATCGGCGCCGATGGACTCCCCGCCCTGCCTCCCCAGCAGAACCACTTCGTCGCCCGGCGCTGCCCGGCCGCCGAGGTCCGTCACATCGACCAGCGTCAGGTTCATGGATACCCGGCCCACAACCGGGGCACGCCGTCCATGGATGAGGACCTGCGCCCGGTTGGAGAGCCGGCGCAGATAGCCGTCCTCATAGCCCAGGGGCAGAACGGCGAGAATCGTCTCCCTGCCGGTGACGCAGGTCTGGCCGTATCCCAGCCCGGTGCCGGTTGGCACCCTTCTGACCTGGATCACCCGGGTGAGAAACCGCATGGCGGGATGCAGCTCTTCGCCGTCCGGGAGCGGCAGGTGCGGCTCACCCTCGGGATAGCATCCATAGAGGGCGATCCCCGGCCTGGACATATGCAGGACTGTCCGGTTGAAATGAAACAAGGCGCCGGAATTGGCGATGTGCAGGCGGCATCCGGCCGGCAGTTCATCGCCGATTTCCCGGATCATGGCCTCAAACCGGGCAAAAACCCCAAGGGTATTGGGCGAATCGGGCGCATCGGCCATGGGAAAATGGGCCATGATCCCCTCCAGGGTGAGGGCCGGGGTTGCGCGAATCCGCCGGACAAATGCCGGGACATCGGCGGGCGGCAGCCCCTGGCGCCCCATGCCCGCGTCCACCTTGATGTGGATGCCGACGCGCAGGCCCAGCTCCACGGCCTGGCGCGAAAGCTCGGGCAGGATGGCCTCGTCGACCACGACCGGGGTGAGGCGGTGGCGGAGAACCGCCGGAATGATTTCGGGCACGGTGCCGACTACAACGAAAACAGGCTGCTCAATCCCGGCCTCGCGGAGCAGAATGCCCTCGCGCGCTTCTGCCACCCCGAAGGCCGCGGCGCCTTCGGCGGCAAAAATCCGGGCGCACTCAATCATGCCGTGCCCGTAGGCGTCGGCCTTGACCATGGGCATGATCCCGGCCCCGCCGGCCATTTTCCGGCACAGCCTGAAATTATGGCGCAGGGCCGACCTGCTGATTTCAACCCTGTTGAATGATGGAATCAAATGAACCGTTTTTCTGTTAATTTCTTATCCACCGGGACCAGGCGAGCCAGCCGAGCCGGCTGGAAAAAAGGAGGGCCCAGCCGACCGCCAGATATACCGCGCCGAGAACGGGACCCGGGTCGGACACCGTTCGCAGCAGAATGCCGCTGGCAATCATGATAACCGCCAGCACCCAAGTTTTCCAGGAGTAAATCGCCCCCAGGCATGTCCCGTCCCGCAGTTTGACGATACGATCAATGGCCCGCCGCGCCGTTTTGTCGAGAATCCAGAGGGATTTCAGGGTGCCGGCCGCCAGGGCCGCAGCAATGTACCAGATGTTCCCGCCAGCGCCGATCCATTCCCAGCCCCTCGTCATCAGAACCGAGCCGACCATCGTCCACAGCAGGGGAGCGGCAAATAAATGCACGCCTCTGTTCACCCCCGGCTTCAGCCGGGAGGACCATCTTTTTTTCCGCCAGGCCATGAACCCTAAAAACGACATAAGCCCATCCCCGATCGGGGATGGGCTTATCATCAATCCCTCCGCGCGGATCAGGCGCGGATCAGACTTCGGTTACGGTAATGGCGCCTTCGGGGCAAACCTCGACGCAGGTTTCGCATCCCAGACACTCATCGGGCTCCACCGGTTCGGCCTTGCCGTCCACCATTTCATAAACCTGTGCCGGGCAGGCGTTTACGCACTCTTCGTCACCCGCGCATTTATCCTTGTCAACAATAATCTCCCACATGATTTGTCCCTCCTGCGATAAATAAGGATGGGGATGATGCTTTTCCCGCACGGGCAAGCGCGTCACCAACCCATTATAACGACAATGGTATCTCTCTTATCGAAGCGGATTGGGTTTGTCAAGCTAAAATATGGCCGATTCCCGCCCCGATCAACCCAGGGACAACTACCTGAAATAATGAGCAAAAATTTAAGACATATTCACAGCCGCCTGAGAATGAAAAAAATTTGTATTGACCGCCGTCGCATGATGCGAATAGACTGGATACAATGCGCGCTGCGCCATGCGCTCAAGAGATCCGGCGCCGGGCAGGCAGAGACAGACCCGAGCGAAACATACAGCAAATACGGCAATTTCATGTCCAAGCAACGAAAATGGAACCCTGAAAAAGGGGAACTCGCCATGATCGAAGGGATCCTGGAAGGCAGCCCGGACGCCGTCGGCGTCGCGGTTATCCGCCTGGACTGCGGCTGCCGCAAAATGGCCGCTGTCGACCAAAACGGCGATCCCGCCAGCAAGATCATCATGTACCGGGACCAGGCCGAGGCCATCTGCGAGAAATGCAAGGAGGACCAGGGGAATGTTCTGCGGGTCACCGAGCAGTTCATCGCCTGGACCGACCCCGAGCCGCCGGATGAAGACAAAAAACGCATCCTGGCCAAGGTCCTCGGGGTGGTCGATCAGCCGATCCACTGACCGCTTCTTCCTCCGGTACACAGACATCTATGAAAAACTTCTTCCGCCTCATCAGCTCAAGGGATTTCCTTGAACTCTACGACAGGTTCGCCCCCCTCGATGCCGAGATCATTCCCCTGGCAAAAGGACTTGGCCGGATTCTGGCCGCCGATGTCACCGCTCCCGAGCCGCTGCCTCCTTTTTCCCGTTCCACCATGGACGGCTTTGCGGTCCGGGCCAGGGACACCTTCGGCTGCAGCGAATCGGAACCGGCCCTGCTGAACATTGCCGGGGAGATCGTCATGGGGCGGAGCGGCGCGGACCTGACGCTGGCTCCCGGTCAGGCGGCGATAATCTGGACCGGCGGGGAGCTGCCCGTAAACGCAGACGGCGTCGTCATGGTCGAGTACACCAATCAACCGGATACGGGCACGGTGGAAATCTTTCGACCGGTCGCTCCGGGAGAAAACATCATCAGGGCCGGCGAGGATTTCCCCCCGGGGGCGACGGTGCTGCAAAAGGGACAGCAGTTGCGTCCGCAGGACCTCGGAGTTCTGGCCGGTTTCGGCATCATTGAACTGCAGGTCGCCCGCAAGCCCGTGGCGGCGATAATCAGCACCGGCGACGAACTGGCTGAGCCGTGCCGGCAGCCGGAACCCGGCAAGATCCGTGACATCAATTCAACCACCCTGGCCGCCCTGGTCGAGGAATGCGGCGGCATCGCCGTTCCCCTCGGCATCATCGGCGATGATGCCGGGTCCATGCTGGCCGCCTGCCGGAGGGCTCTCGCCCTGCCGGCGGACATGGTCCTGCTGTCCGGGGGAAGTTCCGTGGGCCGGAGGGATTTTACCCTGCAGACCCTGGAGCAACTCGACGGCTCCGAGGTGCTGGCCCACGGGGTGTCCATCCGCCCCGGCAAGCCAACGATTCTGGCCAAAACGGGCAATGCCGCCCTTTTCGGGCTTCCCGGCCATGTCGGCTCGGCCATCGTCGTCTTTCATCTTTTCGTCCGTCCCCTGTTGCGCAAACTGGGCGGCGCCGGCCTCACATCCGGTCTGCGGCTGATCCGTGCGGTCACGGCGGAACAGATCCCCTCCACCATCGGCCGCGAGGATTTCGTCAGGGTCGCGCTGGAATGGGGCGAGGATGCCGACTCCCCTCCCAGGGCCGTCCCTCTCTACGGCAAGTCCGGTCTGCTCAACCCCCTGGTCAGGGCGGACGGTCTGCTCATCATCAACCGCGACACCGAGGGCCTTGACCGGGGAGAACCCGCTGAGGTCATGCTGTTCCCATGAAACGAAAAATTTATCTCAAGATGGAGCCCCTGGACGTTGCCAGGGACATATTGGAGAAGACATTTTCCGGCTGCCGCACCGGCGAGGAGGAAATCCCCAGCCGCGAGGCCGACGGCCGGATAACTTCCCGGCCGGTCGGCGCCCGCCTTTCGGCCCCATCCTTTCACGCGGCGGCCATGGACGGTCTGGCGGTCGAGGCCGCCCACACATTCGGCGCCTCGGATGAAACACCCGTCACCCTGCGGGCGGCCGAGGGCCAGGCGATCCCGGTCAATACCGGGCAGCCCCTGCCGGAGGGCATGAATGCCGTGATCATGATAGAAAACGTCCTGTTCCGGAACCAGGACCGGGAGATCGTCATCCGGGCCCCGGTCTATCCCTGGCAGAACGTGCGCAAGGTGGGAGAGGATATCGTCGCCACCGAACAGCTCTACCCGACCAACCACCTGCTCGGCCCGGCCGACATCGGCGCGCTGCTGACCGCGGGGTGCCCCACCGTCTGGGTGCGCAGGAAACCGCGGGTGATGATCATCCCCACCGGCAACGAACTGATCGACGGCAGCGAAGCGGACATCGCCCCCCCGCCCGGCAAAACCATCGAGTCCAATTCCGGGATGCTGGCCGCGCTGGCGGCCCGGGCCGGCGCGATCCCCACGGTCAGCCCCATCATCCGCGACGACTACGACACCATCAAGCAACACCTGCGGGCAGCCGTCGATTCCGAGGCGGACATGATCATGATCAATGCCGGCTCTTCCGCGGGCAGCGCCGATTATACGGTCCGCATCATCGAGGAGCTGGGCGAGGTCCTTATCCACGGCGTCACCATCATGCCCGGCAAGCCGACCATCCTCGGGGTCATCGGGGGAAAGCCCGTGATCGGCAACCCCGGCTATCCCGTTTCCTCCCTGATCTCCTGCGAGCAGTTCGTCCAGCCCCTGCTGGCCCGTATGCAGGGCCTGGCCCTGCCCGAGAAAAAATTGATCACCGCGGTGCTGGGCAAGAACATGCCCTCGAGCGGCGGCATGGAGGAATTCCGCCGGATGATCACCGGCAGAATCGGCTCCCGGTTCGTGACCCTGCCCCTGAAAAAAGGGGCCGGGGCCATTACCACCATCACCCGCGCCAACACCATCCTGCGCATCCCCGCTTCCTCCGAGGGGGAAAACAAGGGCGCCGTGGTCGCCCTGGAACTGCTGCGCCCCCTGGACCAGGTCGAGCGCACGATCCTGTGCACGGGCAGTCACGACCTGACCCTGGACGTGATCCATGACTTCCTGAAACGGAGCGACCCGGCCTATCCCCTGGCCTCCACCCATGTCGGCTCCCTGGGCGGCATCATGGCCGTCAAGTCCGGCATGACCCACGTGGCGGGCTCCCATCTCCTGGACCCGGCCACCGGCGAATACAATACCAGCTACATCAGGCAGTATCTGAACGGCCAGGATGTCACCCTGCTCACCCTGGTCCACCGGCAGCAGGGTTTCATGGTACGATCCGGCAACCCTAAAAATATCCGGGGGGTGGAGGACCTGCTGCGCGGCGACGTCACCTTTGTCAACCGCCAGGGCGGCTCGGGCACCAGGGTGCTGCTCGATTACGAACTGGACAGGGCCGGTCTGTCTGCGGCGGGAATCCGGGGCTATGACTTTGAAGAGTACACCCACATGTCGGTGGCGGTGGCGGTCCTGTCCGGCAAGGCCGATGCCGGACTCGGCATCATGGCCGCGGCCCGGGCCCTGCAGCTCGATTTCATCCCGGTCACCGAGGAGCGCTACGACCTGCTCATCCCGACGGAATTCATGACCACTCCCGGGATCATGCAGCTCCTGAACATCATCAATTCGAACCCGTTCAAGAAGAAAGTGGAAAAAATGGGCGGCTACTCGACCCGGGAAACCGGGAATATCGTAACCCAATAGGGGCCCGGCTGCGCCGGGAGTCGGCAGGCGGCAGCATACCAGAAGTCAGAAAGACAGAGGACAGAAGCCAGAAAGTGTTTGCAGCTTCGCTGTTGGTTATTGTTGCTGATCGAAATCGAGATCTGTCGCGCAGGTTGGAGTGAGCCTGGCGAAGCCCAACAATTTCGATCGGTTACGTTGGGGTTCGCCAGGCTCACCCCAACCTACGACTAATCGAAATCGAAAATTCCTCTGCCATCCAGGTGAACGGTTCAGGTGTTCAGCCTGCAGGGTGTCAGGGGAATCCCCCTCATCCGCCCTTCGGGCACCTTCTCCCCAGGGAGAAGGGTTTCCCCCGTGAGCCGAAGGCTCCAAACTCAAAACCTCGCACCCCGCACCTCCCACCTCCCGGCGCCAGCCGGGAAGCTCCAGACTGCCGACTTGCTCAAGAAGTCGAACACAGCACCCGGAAGTTCTCCTCCTTCTCGCTGATGCCGCGCTTCAGGACCTCGTGGTTGTAGGCGGTGATCACGTCCCTTCGCTTGATCATGCCCAGCACCCACGGATCCTCATGACTTTCCACCACCGGGATTTCCTCGATGCCCTTGAGATCGAACAATTGCATGGCGTCGTAGAGATTGTCGTCCGGGGTCAGCTGGATAACGTCCCGGCTGCAGATGGCGCCGACCAGGTAGCACACCCGCTGCTTCTCGTCATGGAGGATATTTTTGACATCCTGCATGGAAACGACGCCGACCATGCGCCCCTTGCTGTTGACCACCGGAAAATAGAAGCTGTCCTTGGCCAGGCGGAACAGCTGCAGGAGGTGGTTGATATTGGCATTCTCACTGATGAAATCAACCTCCTCGGTGATCGCCTTGCCCACCTTGATCGACTTCATGATCGCCACTTCCCGCCCCTCGTGGATATTGATCCCCTCGCGGGTAAAATCAACGGTATCAATGGAATCCTGATACAGACTCTTGGCGATGCTGCTGCCGAGAATCGAGGTGATCATGATCGGAATGATGATCAGGTAGTTGCCGGTCATCTCGAAGAGGAGGAAGATGGCCGTCATCGGCGCATGGGTGGAAGCGGCCAGAAAGGCGCCGATGCCGACCGTGGCATAGGCACCCGGATTGGCGGTGTACTGGGGCAGCAGCAGGTGCATGACGGAGCCGAAAGCTCCTCCGATAACGGCACCGATGAACAGCGCCGGGGCGAAAATGCCGCCGGCCCCGCCCGATCCCAGGGTTATGGCCGTGGCCACCGACTTGAGCACGACCAGGGCCAGCATGACCCAGATCAGCCCCTCTCCGGCCAGAGTCCTTTCAATATACGTGTAGCCGTCGCCCATGACCTGGGGAAAGCCGATGCCGATGATCCCGACCAGGAGCGCGCCGATGAGCGGCTTGACCAGCGGATGGACCTTCAACTCCCTGAACCGGTCGCGGACCAGGTAAAAAAACCGGATGTGGACCACCGCCAGAATCCCGATGATCAGGGCCATGAGGATGTACAGCGGAAATTCGACGAACGGATTGACCACCTGATAATCGGGAATCGGGAATGCCGGGAACTCGCCGTAATACGCCCTGGACACCACGGTTGCCGCGGCCGAGGCGATGACCAGGGCGGCAAAGGAGGAAATCTCGTAGCTTCCCAGCAGCACGATCTCCGCTGCAAAAAATATCCCGGCAATGGGGGCGTTGAAAATGCCGGCGATGCCCCCGGCGCAGCCGGCGGCGATATACACCTTCATCCGCTTGCCGGAAACCCGCATGGTCTGCCCGACCTTGGAGCCGAGCGCACCGCCGATCTGGGCAATCGTCCCCTCGACCCCGGCCGAATTGCCTGAACCGATGGTCAGGGCGGTGGCGAGAATCTTGATGAAGATGTTCTTGCCCTCGATGACGCCGTTCTCCAGGTTGACCCGCCGGAGAAACCTGGGGAAGGCATAGCCGTTGACCTTGCCCGGAAACATCAGGGAAAGAGGGATAAGCAGAACCGCGCCGGTCAGCGGCAGCAGCGGCAGCAGCAGCCTGCGCCAGCCGCCCTCGTTGATGCGGAGCAGCTCCGAGCCCCGGACAAAAATAACCTGGTGCACCAGTTCCAGCGACTCCCGGAAGAGGATGATCACTCCCCCGGCCATCAGGCCGATGCAGGCGGCAATGAATATGGTCCGGGTGCTTTCGCCCGGCACCAGAATTTTCAGCCTGGCAAGCATCTGCGCTCCGGGATTTGGCAGCCTATGGCCCCGGCCTGCCGCAAGAAAAACTCATCGGTCATCCCGGCGATATAGTCCCTGACGATGGCGGCCGGCGCATGGGCGGCGAGATACTCGTCGGTCATCGAGTTGACCAGGCCGCCGCCGAGCCCGTCGGCCGGGCCCTGTTCCCGCAGGAGGCGGAGGTAATGGTCGAACAGCATGACATAACAGGTGCGGATCTTGTCGTAGTCGGGCTTGAACGCCGGGTTCCGGTAAATCCGCTCGTAGTTGAACCTTTTCAGCCGCTGCATCGCCTCCGCCGCCTCCGGGCTGAAGCCGATCCAGTCATGCTCCCTGTCCCCGGGGCCGGCGGGCGCGCGCACGTGCCGCGAATGGGCCACCAGGTCGGTGACCAGTGTATAGACAATGGTCCCGTTGCTGGTGCCGAGCAGCCTGCCGCATTCCGCCGGAATCTCCCTACGGTCGATCAGTTCCAGTTCAATGGCGTCCTCGATATCCCGGCCGATATAGGCGATGGTATCGGACAGCCGGACCACACAGCCCTCCAGGGTCATCGGGACCAGCGGGGTCAACGGCTCAACCCCCTTGCCCCTGACCTCCCGGTCGAAGTCGACGAAGGTCTTGCCCCGCGCCGGGGCCAGGCGGTTGTCATGAACCTCGCCGTCGTGGCACAGGATGCCGTCGAGCACCTGCAGGGTGAGGTTCAGGCCTTTGCCTTTCTTTTCAAAGCGCTCGAGAAACTGGATGCTCTGCAGGTTGTGCTGGAAAACGTCCAGGCCGTGATCGCAGCAAAGCCTGGCCAGGATATACTCCCCCTCATGGCCGAAGGGCGGGTGGCCGATGTCATGGCCCAGGGCGACCGCCTCGATCAGGTCCTCGTTCAGGCCGAGGAAACGTCCGATTGTTCGGGCAATGCGGGACACCATCTGTACATGCAGCACCCGGTGGGTTATGTGATCGTTGTCGATCAGGGAAAAAACCTGGGTTTTGTCAATATACCTCGTATACGCCTTGGAATGCAGGATGCGGTCCGCGTCCTGGGCGAAAGGCTGGCGATGCCCCTGAAGCGTCTCGGGACGGCGCCGGACCGCATCGCGGCTCAGTGCTGCCAGGGGGGACAGCTGGCGCCGCTCCTGCCGGAACAGTTCCTCCTGGATGGCGAACAGGATTTTTTCGGTTTGCGTGGTCATGGATTCCTGGTCAAAAGCTGCTCAAAAGTATTATTTCTACCAGAAATATGGCGTCAGGGAAACGGTTTTCAGCACCATCCCCGTCAGCCCCCGGAACCAGGCGGCGCCGGGACAATATTCTCCGCCCCGCCACTGTGATCTTGCATTTCCGGCAAAATCCCGGTATGAGCAGGGGCAGGACAGTATCTCAACGCTGGAGTCAACAGACGAGGTTCGCATGCCCGACACCAAGCCAAACCCTGATCCTGACCGGATCGCCTTTCTGCGCTCCCTGCCCCTGGAGGTGAAACAGCAGATCACCGGCGAGGAGGCCGCGGCGTTCATGTACGGCGGGGAAATCCCCGAATCGCTGTACGAAAAAATTAAGGATTTCCTGGAAGAGGAAGAGTAGTTCAGGCCGAATTTCTCCGGACCCGGACCTGCACCAGTCCGGTGACGGAATTGCCGATATAGACGGCATCCGCCCCATGGACGTCCTCCCTGGACAGTATCCTTTCCACGGCCAGCCCCCGGTCGAGCAGATAGCGCCGGAACGTTCCGGCCAGCAGCCCGCAGCCGACGGGCGGCGTCAGCAGCCGTCCGCCGCGCCGGACAAAAATGCTGGCAATGCTCCCCTCGGTCACCTCGCCTGCACGGTTGAGGAATAAAACCTCGCGGCAGCCCTCGTCCAGGGCCTTGCGGCGCTCGACGTCATACAGGCTGCGTTCGGTGGTCTTATGGTAGAGGTGGACATTGTCCCGGTTCGTCCGCACCGCCGAAAAACGGACAAACGGCAGAGGGTCCTCTACCTCCGGCCGGTCCTCCGGCACGACCGGGCGGCCGCTGTACGGCGCTGAGCCGAGGGTGACGTTCCCGTCCCGGTGCAGGAGCAGCCGCACCCGCCGGGGGGAGTCCGCCCCCCTGGTCTCCCGGGCAAGTGCTTCAAGTATCCCCCGCCGGTCGAAGGGGAAAAGAAAATAGGCAGCGGAATCGGCCAGCCGCCCCATGTGTTCATTCAGCAGCCAGTACCCCGTTCCGGGATGCCAGAGAAGGGTCTCGATGAGCTGAAAATCGGGGCGGGGGCGGGTCAGGAACCGCGCCTTCAGCAGGCTTTCCCGCCATTCCTCCTCCGGCCCGGAATCATGGACAATGCCGGAACCGATGCCCATCTCCCCGTTGCCGCCCTCAAGCACCACCGTCCTGATCGGCACGTTGAACACCGCCTCCTCCGGGCCGCAGAAGCCCAAAGCACCGCAATACACGCCCCGGGGTTCCTTTTCCAGCTCCCGGATGATCTCCATGGTCCTGATCTTGGGCGCGCCGGTCACCGACCCGCAGGGAAAGAGGGCCTCCAGGATGTTCCGCAGGGGCAACATTCCGCCTGTGGCGGAAAAGCCGTCGACGGTGGACGTCATCTGCAGGACCGTCTCATGGACCTCAACATCGAACAGGGACCCGGGCTCCACCCTGCCGCCTCCCGTTCCGTACAGAAGCCTGCCGAGATCGTTGCGGAGCAGGTCGACGATCATCACGTTTTCGCTCCGGTTTTTGAGATCGGCGGCCAGGGCCCCCCGCCTCCGCATATCTTCCTCCAGCGTCGCCCCCCGGCGCATCGTGCCTTTCATGGGCCTGACGGTTATCCTGCCGCCGGCGGCGCGGAAAAAAAGTTCGGGGGAAAAGCTGAGGATGTCGCGCCCGCCCTCCCTTATCCACGCGCCGTAGGCCACCGGCTGATTGCGGCGGAGGTTCGCATAGAGGGAGGAAACCGGCCCCCGGGGGGTGAATCTGAGTTTGAGGGTGTAATTGACCTGATAGGTGTCGCCGGCGCCTATGTAGTCCCTGATGCGGCGGACGGCCCGCAGGTAATCCTCCCTGCCCGTGTTGGGCACCGCCTTCCCGACCCCCGCCGCCTCCGGCTTCCCGGGCGGCTGCCCGCCGGTCAGGCCGGCCTGGATTCCCTGCCCTTCACGACCGTGATCGATGACGAGCGGCTCGCCGAACACGCCGAGCACGGCGAAGGGGCCGGGGATCCCGGTGCAGAGGGAGTGCAGGGCCGGTTCGAGCAGGTAGCCGAACTCGTAGGCGAACCAGCCGGCCAGATAGCTCCCTCCCCCGAGGCGGGCGGCCGCGGCGGCGAAGAATTCCTCCAGCGAATCCCGGCCCGGGCAGACCAGCCACTCCCGCGGCTCGGTAAAGAGAAAGGAGCGGCGGTTTTCCCGGTCCGGCCGGGCGGTGTCGAGGAAGACAAAATCCCGCCGCCCCTCAAGCCACCGGAGCAGGGGCAGTATTTCCCCGTCCGCGGCCGCCTTCATTGGTTTCTGATCTGTTTTTCCGTCCATTCCGGCTGAACAGCCTCCATCGGCCGATGCATGCATTCTGCAAAACAGGCCGCGCCACTCCCGGTTTCGGCAGGTCAAGGAAAATCTCCACTGCCGGGGAGAAATTAACGGTTTAATCTTGCGATAAAATCTTGAATATTTTATAGTGTGAGATTGCTGCACTTTCAAGTGTTTTTCCGGGAACTTATCCCTGCCGCACGGGAAACGGCCGCAACCCGGCAGGAGGGCTGCCGCCCGCCCGGCACAGGCAAATAATGCAGGAAAGAGTACAAGCAGGAGGATTCCATGCTGATCAAAGACTGGATGGCCACCGATATACTGACGGTTGACGCCAACACGTCCGTCATGCGGGCTACCCGTATCATGAAGGAAAACAATATCAGACGGCTGCCGGTCATGTCGCACAACAAGCTGATCGGGGTCGTCACCGACCGGGACCTCAAGGAAGCCTCCCCCTCCACCACCTCCGAAACCGACATCCATGAAATGTACTACCTGCTCTCGGAGATGAAGATCAAGGATGTGATGACGGACAAATGCATCAGCCTGAAACAGGACGACACCCTGGAAAAAGCGGCCCTGATCATGCTCAAGGAGCGCATTTCCGGGATCATGATCCTCGATGACGAAAACAAGCTGGTCGGCCTGCTCAGTGAAACGGACATTCTCCGGGGTTTCATCCACGCCACCGGCATCCAGGACGGCTCTCACCAGTATGTCATCGACATGCCGGACGCACCCGGCTCCACCACCCGCATAATCGATCTGCTGCGCAGTAAAAACGCCCGCGTACTTTCCATCCTCACCTCGTTCAGCGACGCCACCGGAGGCAAAAAACAGGTCGCCATCCGCATCCTGGCCGATGACGATGTGGCCAAGGAAATCAGCAGGGAAATCGCCCAGCTCGAAAACTACCACATCGTCTTCGAATGCAAGGACGAGCTGCACAACCTTCCCACCAAGCGGGCCTGACTTCAACCAGCTCATCCCTTTTCCGGTGGAGACGCCGGTAAACAGTTAAACCAAGCGAGTAAGGAGTTCATCACATGTCGCGAAAAATGGTCACCATTGACGGAAACCAGGCCTGCACGCATGTCGCGTATGCCACCAGTGAAGTAATCACGATCTATCCCATCACCCCCTCCTCGCCGATGGCGGCCGAGGCCGACGCCAAGGCAAACGCCGGGCAGAAAAACATCTGGGGCTCGGTGCCGGTCATCTCCCAGATGCAGTCCGAGGGCGGAGTTGCCGGCGCCCTGCACGGCTCGCTGGCCACCGGTTCCCTGTGCACCACCTTCACGGCATCCCAGGGCCTGCTCCTGATGGTCCCCAACATGTATAAAATCGCCGGGGAACTGACCCCGACCGTCTTCCACATCACCGCCCGGTCAATCGCCTGCCAGGGCCTGTCCATCTTCGGCGACCACGGCGACGTCATGGCCGCCCGCCAGACCGGCTGGGGCATGCTGTGCTCCCAGAATGTCCAGGAAGCCCAGGATTTCGCCCTCATCTCCACCCAGGCTTCACTGGCCTCGCGCATCCCCTTCATGCACTTCTTCGACGGTTTCCGCACCTCGCACGAAATCCAGAAGATGGAGCAGCTGTCCTATGACGACATGGAGGCGATGATCGACGAGGACCTGGTCATTGCCCACCGGCAGCGGGCCCTGACCCCTGACCGGCCGTCCATGTCCGGCACCGCGCAGAATCCGGACGTGTACTTTACCGGCCGCGAAACCGTCAACAAGTACTACCTGGCGGTTCCGGGCATCGTCCAGGAGACCATGGACAAATTTGCCGCCCTGACCGGCCGCAGGTACCGCCTCTTTGATTACCACGGCGCCCCGGATGCCACCGATGTCATTGTCATCATGGGGTCCGGCGCTGAAACCGTGACCGCGACCATCGACTACCTTGCCGCCCGGGGCCGGAAGCTCGGCGCTGTCATTGTCCGCCTGTACAGGCCGTTCGACGCCCGGGCCATGGTGAACGCCCTGCCCGGCACCGTCGAGCGCATTACCGTTCTTGACCGGACCAAGGAACCGGGCGCCATCGGCGACCCTCTGTACCTCGATGTCCGGGCCGCGATCGGCGAAGCGGCCGAGGCCAACCCGACCCTGTTCATGCCGTTGATTCTCTCCGGCCGCTACGGCCTCGGTTCCGCCGAATTCAGCCCGGCCATGGTCAAGGCCGTTTTCGACAACATGGCGGCCATGGCGCCGAAAAATCATTTCTGCGTCGGCCCGCATGACGATGTGACCTTCACCAGCCTCGACTACGACAAGGCCTTCAACATCGAGGGAGAAGACGTCTACCGCGCCATGTTCTACGGCCTCGGTTCCGACGGCACCGTCGGGGCCAACAAGAACACCATCAAGATCATCGGCACCGAAACCCCCAACTCGGCCCAGGGCTATTTTGTCTACGACTCAAAAAAATCCGGCTCCATGACCGTTTCCCACCTCCGGTTCGGCGCCAACCCCGTGGTCGCGCCCTACCTGATCAACAAGGCCAGCTTTGTCGCCTGCCACAACCCGACCTTCCTCGATCAGTACGACATGCTCGCCAACCTGGAGGACGGCGGCACTTTTCTGCTGACCACCCCCCATTCCAAGACCAAGGTCTGGGACAGCCTGCCGGCCAAGGTGCAGAAACAGCTCATCGAGAAAAACGCCAGGTTCTATATCATTGACGCCATCAGCGTGGCCCAGGCCCTGGGCCTCGGGGCCCGCATCAACATGATCATGCAGACCGCCTTCTTCCTGATCTCCGGAATCCTCAAAAAGGCCGAGGCGATCAAGGCCATCAAGGATGCCATCAAGAAGACCTACGGCAAGAAGGGCGAGAAAGTCGTCAAGATGAACTTCGACGCCGTCGACGCCGCGGTCAACAATATCGTCGAGGTCAAAATCCCCAAAAAGATCAGCGGCCACGAACTGCCGCCGACCGTGTCGGAGAGCGCCCCTGAATTCGTCCGGAATGTCACCGCCAGAATGATCGAGGGCAAGGGCGAGGAGCTCAAGGTCTCCCAGATACCCGCCGACGGACGCTGGCCCACCGCCACCACCCAGTGGGAAAAGAGAAATATCGCCGTCAATGTCCCGGAATGGATCCCGGAAACCTGTATCCAGTGCGGCCAGTGCTCCCTGGTTTGCCCCCACGGCTGCATCCGCATGAAGATTGTTCCCGCGGCGGCCCTGAAAGGCGCACCCAAAGCGTTCAAATCCATCAAGGCCGTCGGCAAGCAGTTCAGCGGCATGAACTGCTCGGTGCAGATCACCACCGAGGACTGCACCGGCTGCACCCTCTGCTTCCAGGTCTGCCCGGCGCGCAAGAAAGGCAAGGACGGCAAGCCGACCGAGGAAAAGGCCCTGAAAATGATCACCAACAACGAAAAGGTGCGCGAGCGCGAAGCCAAAAACTGGCGGTTCTTCCTTGACCTGCCCGAGGTGGACAACAGCCTGATCAACCCCGCCACCATCAAGGGCAGCCAGCTCCAGCGGCCGCTGTTCGAGTTTTCCGGGGCCTGCGCCGGATGCGGCGAGACCCCCTACATCAAGCTGGCCACCCAGCTGTTCGGTGACCGGATGCTCATCGCCAATGCCACGGGCTGCTCCTCGATTTACGGGGGCAACCTGCCGACCACTCCCTACGCCCGGCGGGCCGACGGGCGCGGCCCGGCCTGGTCCAACTCCCTTTTCGAGGACAACGCCGAATACGGCATGGGCATGCGGCAGTCGGTCAACAAGCTGGGCCGTCAGGCGGCCGAACTGCTGGAAGCCGCAGTGGCCGAAAAGCTGATACCCAGAAAAACGGCCCAGGATCTGCTGCAGGCCACCCAACGCACCCAGGATGAGATCGAGGCCCAGCGCGGCCGGGTCGCCAAGCTGAAAGAAAAGCTTGAGCCGGCCCTCAACACCAGCGTCCTGGCCAAGCGGCTGTACAACATCGCCGACTACCTGGTGAAAAAGTCGGTCTGGATCATCGGCGGCGACGGCTGGGCCTACGATATCGGGTACGGCGGCCTGGACCATGTCATGGCCTCGGGCGAAAACGTCAACGTTCTGGTCCTGGACACGGAAGTGTACTCAAACACCGGCGGCCAGATGTCCAAATCCACCCCGCGGGCCGCCACCGCCCAGTTTGCCGCCGGCGGCAAGAAACTGCCGAAGAAGGACATGGGCATGATCTTCGCCACCTACGGCAACGTCTACGTTGCCCGTGTGGCCCTGGGGGCCAACCCCGGCCAGACGGTCAAGGCCTTCAACGAGGCCGAGGCCTATGACGGGCCCTCTCTGATTCTCGCCTATGCCCACTGCATCAACCACGGCTACAACATGGCCATGGGACTGGAGCAGCAGAAAAAGGCGGTGGCCTGCGGTCACTGGCCCCTGTACCGCTACAACCCGCAGCTGGAGGAGGAGGGCAAGAACCCACTCCACATCGACTCCAAGGCGCCTTCCCTGCCGTTCGCCGACTACGCCCTGGGCGAAAACCGCTACCGGATGCTGCGGATGACCAACCCTTCCATGGCCGACAAGCTGATGGAAATGTCCCAGCAGGATGTCGAAAGGTCCTGGAAGTTTCTGCAGGGCCGCTTCAAGGCCCTGGAGGAAAAATAGCCCGATTCGCTTCGGCTGTTTGCTGCGCACAAAAACAAGGCTCCGCGGTTTGACCCGCGGAGCCTTGTTTCTTTTCCCCCAACATCCTCTCTTCCCGATCTGTCCAGAAACTGGTCACAATCTCCATCAGTGTCTAAAAATTGCACACAGGGACGCAATTGACTACGTTGACTTACTGCCGGTTTGGCCGGAAAGTTGGCAGTCGGCAGTCGGCAGTTGGCAGTCGGCAGTCGGCAGTCGGCAGTGTGGAGCTTGAAGCCATCCGGCTTGCCGGTTTGAAGAAGCTGTCAGGCTAAAAGCCTCCAGCCTGAGAAGCTCATGATAACTTCGGTTTCGATGGGATATTTCCTGCGGGGGGTTGACGAAATTCCCAACCATCGGGGCCGGGATCGCATCCTGACCGCGGGGCGGGATCAGCCGCGGAGTATTCCGCGGATGCGCTGATATTCCTCTGCCGATATCTCGCCGCGGGCGAGTTTCACCCGCAGGATCTCCAGGGAGTCCTGTCTGTCCCTGTCTCCGCCTGCTTTCGAGATCACTGAACGGATTACGGTGACGGCGAGGGAGATGAGGAGCAGCAACAGCAGGAGGCCGACGAACGCGCCGAGCAGACCATGCCCCGCGAACCAGCCGTGCCCGAAGGGATATCCCCAATTACAATGCCACATAACTTGTCCTCCGGTTGTCAGGTTGGCAGACTCCCAAAAATGTCCGGGTTTGCGATTTCGACGGCGACCCCGGTTTCGATTTCACCGAGTCGCTTCGCCAAGCCTTTACCGCGCGAAAAAACCCCTCCCGGGTACGGGAGGGGATCATAAACAAATAATGATTCCGGGGAGCATCCTCCCCGGAATCCATCCCCGGCATGTTTACCGGCAGCGTCCGTAACCGCGACCGGGACCACGGCCATAGTTCGGACAGTCTTCATTGGGACCGAAGCCGCGGCCATACCCCCGGCAATTCGGATTGGGACCGGCGCCGAAGCCAAAGGGCGCGTCGATGTTCGCCTCGCGAGCCATCCCGAACAGCTTCTCCTTATTGTCGGTCATCCGTTCGGCAATTTGCCGGGCCTTGGCCGGGTCCGGGTTCTGGCCGGCCATCAGGGCGCGCATTTCAGCCCGATCCGCCGCCATCGCCTTGCGGATGGCAGCTGTTTCGTCCATGAACTTCTTGTACTCGGCATTGTCAACATTGGTGCCGTAGCCGCCGGCGCGCGGTCCGTACCAGCCGCCGCCGGGTCCGTTCCAGGCATGGGCGCTGACCGCCGAAAGCGCCAGGCCCAGGGACAAAACCATTGTCAGAGCAAGAATACCCTTTTTCATACGATACACCTCCATAGTAAATTGTTAGGAATGTTGTTGCTGTGTACATTACAAGGAGTGTGCCAGAATCGATTAATCCTACCTATCTATTCGGAATCACCAATCTTATCAGGCGTGCCACCGGGCTTCCCACTTGCGCCAACCTTGCCGGCACGGTATTTGCTGATTATAAATTGGACATATTCGATCCTTATGTGTATAAAAATTAGACAACACCCCATCTCCTCCACGGAGACAAACGGACATGAAGAAAAAAACCACCCAGCACGGCATCATCTCCTCCTGGATTGTGATCGGCATGAGCTGCATCCTCGTGGTCACGGTCACCATCCTGGCGGCGATCAACTACAACCGGCAGAAACAGGGAATGCAGCAGATGCTCAGCGAAAAAGGCTCGGCCCTGATCAAATCATTCGAGGCCGGGACCCGGACCGGCATGATGGGTTTATTCGGCAGCGAATCGCGGCTGCAGACCCTTTTGTCCGAGACCGCCTCCCAGCAGGACATTCTCTATATCGCCCTGGTGGACAACTCCGGGACAATTCTGGCCCACAGCGAGCCGGACAGGAAAGGAGAACAATTCGTCGACCCGTCCATCATTGAAGCCCTTGCCGCCACCGACGAATCAGCCTGGCGCATTCTGCGCGGCGACGATGACCGGCTCCTCGCCTTTGAAGTGTACAAAAAATTTCTCCCTGTCCTGTCGCCCCGGCACGGTCCCCAGCGCATGCGGGGCATGAGGAGGAACATGATGGAACAAACCGGGGCGGTCCCCCCCCACGAGCCCGGCTGGATGGAAGGACTGCCCCGGGACCGCATTCTCGACCCGGAACAGCGTCCGGCCATTTTCGTGGGAATGGACGTCACTCCATACGTGGAGGCAATGGAAGAGGATTTTCGGATGACCCTCATCACCTCGGCCGTCATTGTCCTGCTGGGTATTTCCGGGGTTGTTTCACTATTCTGGGCGCAAAGCTACAACCGGTCGAGGAAGCTCCTGCAGGACACCCGCGCCTTTGCCGCCGAAATGGTGGCGAGCCTGCCCGAGGGAATCATCGTCACCGACCCGGGCCGGCGGATCACCTTCATCAACCCCATCGCCCTCGATATGCTGGCCCTCGACCCGCGGGAGGCTGCCAATGCCGCCACCGCGGACATCCTCCCGCCGCAGTTGAACGAACTGACACCGGCGGCTTCGGGTGCAGGCAGCGTGGTGGAAAAGGAGGTGATCCTGGCCGGCAGCCCGGACGGGGAGCGCATAACCGTGGTCAGCGTGACCGATATTGTTTCCGAGGACGGTGATTTCCTGGGCACCATGTTTATTCTCCGCGATCTGACCCAGATCAGGCGCCTCCAGGCAACGGTGCAAAAACAGGAAAAAATGGCGGCCATCGGCAACCTGGCTGCCGGCATCGCCCATGAGGTCCGCAACCCCCTCAGTTCAATCAAGGGGTACGCAGTCTATTTCGGCAGCCTCTTTGCGGATGACAGTGAAAAGAAAAAGGCCGCCGAGGTGATGAGCGCGGAGGTGGACCGGCTGAACAGGGTCATTTCGGAGCTGCTGGAACTGGCCCGGCCCTCGGACATCAAGCCCACGCCGACCGATCTCTCCTTTCTGCTCGCCTCATCCCTTCGCCTTGTGCGGCAGGAGGCCGAGGCCGCCGGGGTGCGGATAACCACCGCGATCGACCCGGACATCGGCCCCTGCTCCCTCGATCCCGACCGCATTACCCAGGTGCTGATCAATCTGTACATCAACGGCATCCAGGCCATGCCCGCCGGGGGAGAGCTGCAGATAACCGCCAGCCAAACGGACACCGGGGTCCTGATCGCCGTGGCCGACACCGGCACCGGCATCCCTGTGGAGGCGGGCGACAAGATATTCGACCCCTATTACACGACCAAGACCACCGGCACCGGCCTGGGGCTTGCCGTGGTGCGGAAAATAGTGGAAGCCCATGACGGCACCGTCGAGGTCAGAAGCGATGCCCGGGGTGCACTGTTCACCATCCATCTCCCCTGCAGGAAGCCGGCCCCGGAACGGGAAGGAGCCCCCGCGCAGACGCCCCGGGGCCGGGCCGCAACAGACAAGGAGCAGAAGGAATGAAGGGTTCAATTCTGGTGGTCGACGATGACAAGGGGCACCTGTCGATGCTGCGGACCATCCTTTCCGGCTGGGGATACGAGGTGACCGGGGCTGCCGACGGCGCCGACGCCATTGCCGCGGTCCATGAACATCCCTTTGACGGGATCCTCATGGATGTCCGCATGGCCAACATCGGGGGCATTGAAGCCCTGCACCGCATCAAGGAGTACAACCCGGCCATCCCGGTCATCATCATGACCGCCTACTCCTCCGTGGATACGGCGGTGGAGGCAATGAAGCTCGGCGCCTATGACTATCTCGTCAAACCGCTCAATTTCGATGAACTGCGCTTTACCCTGGAACGGGCCCTCGAGCACATGGCCCTGGCGGGCGAGGTCAGGGCGCTCAAACAGCAGGTCTCCTCGGATGCGGTCCTCGGTTCGATTATCGGGACCAGCAAGGCCATGGCCCATCTCATTTCCCAGGTCAGGACCGTGTCCTCCACTGAGGCCACCGTTCTGATTACCGGCGAGAGCGGCACCGGCAAGGAACTCATCGCCCGGGCGATCCACGCCAACAGCCCGCGCCGGGAGGGCCGGCTCGTCACGGTGAACTGTGCGGCCCTGACCGACACCCTCCTGGAAGCCGAACTGTTCGGCCACGAAAAAGGGGCGTTCACCGGGGCGGACAGGAAGCGGGACGGCCTCTTCATGCAGGCCCGAAAGGGTTCAATCTTTCTCGACGAAGTGGGCGAAATCCCCCTGCACATGCAAGCAAAACTGCTGCGGGCCATCCAGGAGCGGGAGATCCAGCGTGTCGGCAGCGATGCGCCGATCAAGGTCGATGTCCGCATAATCGCCGCCACCAACAGGGAACTGCTGGAGGATGTCCGCACAGGGAGGTTCCGCGAGGATCTCTATTACCGCCTCAACGTCATCAATCTCCGTGTCCCGTCCCTGCGGGAACGGCAGGAAGACATCCCGCTCCTGGCCCAGCACTTTCTGCACCGCTTTGCCGACCGGAACAGGAAAACCCTCAAGGGCTTCACTCCCGGGGCCATGGACCTGCTCGTCCGCTATGCGTGGCCGGGGAACGTCCGCGAACTGGAAAACGCGGTGGAGCGGGCCGTGATCATGTCCCTGGGTGATTACGTCGCCGAGCGGGAACTGCCTCCCGCCGTGGCTGCTCACGACAACGAGGCCGGCGGGGAAATCCCCGCCGCCGGCATGGCGGGGCTGCCCCTGGAAGAGGTTGAAAAGGCCGCCATCGTCCAGACCCTGAGGGAAACCGGGGGAAACAAGAGCGAGGCCGCCAGGATTCTGGGCATTACCAGAACAACCCTCAACAACAAGATAAGAAAGTATGCCATCGATATGGCGAGGATCCACTGACTCCCAGCCTGATCACCGACTGCTTTCCCTCACTCTGCCGGAGGACCGGCCCCGGCCACGGCGTTCCTCGTCCGGGCCGCGTCAGGACAGCTTCGCCAGGCATGCCTCGATAAATGCGGGCAGATCCCGGGGGCTGCGGCTTGAAACAAGGTTGCCGTCAACGACCACCTCCCGGTCAACAAAGGTGCCGCCGGCATAGATGATGTCCTGGACGATGGATTTCCAGCCGGTGAGGGTCCGCCCCTCCAGGGCCTTAGCGGTGATGATGATCTGGGGCCCGTGGCAGATGGTGAAAACCGGCTTGTCCTTGTCCATGAACTCCCGCACAAAATCAACGGCATCATCGTCCACCCTGAGCTTGTCGGGGGAATAGCCTCCCGGAATGAGCAGGGCGTCATAGAAGCCGACCGGGTGCTGCCGGGGCGTCGCACCCACCGCGATTTCGGTTCCCTCTTTTTTCCCCCTGACCACCTGGCCGGCCCGCAGGCCCACATTGACAATTTCATGACCCGCCTTGCGAAAGGCCGCGACCGGTTCCGTGTATTCCGAATCCTCGAACAGGTCGGCAATGATAACCGCTATTTTTGCCATGATCTTCCTCCCTTTATTGCACAGGTTCTTCGAAAACGTCCCGGCCATTCTCTCCCGGCATCAGAACAGGGCGGCAATCATCCGGGTCCCGACCACCAGGAGCAGGACCGCGAACACTCGCTGGAGCTTCCTGACCGGCAGCCAGTGCGCCAGCCGAGCCCCCGCCGGCGCGGTCAGCATGCTGGCCGCGACAATTCCGGACAGGGCGGGCAGATAGACATAGCCCAGGGAATAGGAAGGCAGATCCCGGATGCCGAAGCCGGTGCTGATATAGCCCAGGGTTCCCGCCACCGCAATGGGCAGTCCGATGGCCGCCGAGGTCCCGATGGCGTTGCGCACCGAAATATTGCACCAGGTCAGAAAAGGGACGGACAGAGTCCCTCCGCCGATCCCCATCAAACTTGACACAACGCCGATGCCTCCTCCCGCTGCGAACATGCCCGCCGTCCGGGGCAGTTCCCGCCCCGGTTTGGGCTTCCTGTCCAGGAAGAACTGCAGGGCGACAAAATAGAGAAACAGGCCGAAAAAACCTTTCAGTACCCCGGTCGACATCTGCGAAGCGATATAGGCCCCAAGGAAGGTGCCGGCGATGATGCCGGGAGTAATGCGGACCACGATACGCCAATTTACGGCCCCACGCCGGTGATGGGCCATGAAGCTGGAGACGGAGGTAAATATGATGCTGGCCAGGGAGGTGCCGAGGGCGATGTGCATGATGTGGGCCGGCGGGATGTCAAGCAGGGGGAAACAGAACACCAGCATGGGCACGATCACCAGCCCCCCGCCTATCCCCAGCAGTCCGGCCAGGATGCCGGCCACGGCCCCCACGGCCAGGTAGATTGCCAACAGCGTCAGCATGATGATCCTGCTCCCATGAAATGATTCCTCTTTGGTGGAGGCTCGATCCCTGCCGCCACCGAACTTTCCTTTTTCACCGGATGACCCTGATGTCAACTTCCGCCACGCCCCTGTCGACATCGGCGATTTTAGCGAAAGCCGACCTGGTCAGATCTATTATCCGCCCTTTGACGTGCGGTCCCCGGTCGTTGATCCGCACCACCACCTGCCTGCCGTTGCGCCTGTTGGTGACCAGCACCCTGGAGCCGAACGGCAGGTTCCGGTGCGCCGCCGTGAGGGCAAAATTATTGAAGCGCTCGCCGCTGGCTGTGGTGCGGAACTGAAACTTCATCGCATAATAGGACGCCTTCCCGCTTTCCGTGTATCCAATCCATCGCTCGTCCGGCCGATACCCGGTACGGGTGGCGCAGCCGTGCAGGAGCAGGACAACGGTCAGGCCGAGAAACAGAAAGGCCGATGCCCGCCGGCCGCCCCGGTCTCTTCTCCGCGCCACGACCGGTCTACCTCATGGAGCGGATCCGGACCTCGATATCCTTCGCGTCCTTCAGCAGAGCGGCCAACTCGTTGGGGTCCGTTTCACCGTAATGATACGGATACAGGACGCCGGGCCGGAAGGCCAGGGCCGCATCGGCCACCATCTCCGGGGTCATGGTGTACGGCAGGTTCATGGGCAGAAAGGCGTAGTCAATGTCCCGCAGCGCCTTCATTTCCGGCGTATTTTCGGTATCTCCGGCAAGGTAGATCCTGATGCCCCCAAGGGAGAGAACATACCCGTTGCCTTCCCCCCTGGGGTGGAAAAGTTCCCCGCCGGCGCGCCGGTGGACGATATTATAGGCGGGAATGGCGGCGATGGAAATGTCCTGGACGGTCTGTTGGTCCCCGTTGCCCATGACAAGCCCGCCGGCAACTTTTTCCGCGCATTTTTCCGTCAGCACGACTTTCGTTGCCGGCGTCCTGACCAGGTTCAGGGCTGTCTCATCCAGGTGGTCCTGATGGTGATGGGTCAGCAGGATAATGTCCGCCTTGGGCAGCAGCGCATAATCGGCGACCCGGCTGTACGGATCGATGTGGATGACCTTGCCCTGATACTCCAGCATCAGGCTGCCGTGGCCGATGAAGGTCACCGCGACCTCCCCCCCGGAGGCCGGCAGGATGTCCCGTTCAAACTCCGTCCCGCCCGCAGCCGGGACGGCCAAACCGGCCGTCAGCAGCAGAAACAGGCATAACCCGACACAATTGATCATGGCTCCCTCCTCGCAAGAATTTCCGGGTTGGTCAAAAGGTCGGCATGGGAACCGTGCCCCATTTGTGCTGACCTGAGGTCCGGGCCAGCCCGACCACCTCCTCGGCAAAGGTGTCGTAGTCGACGAGCAGCCTGGGTATCCGCCTCGTCCCCAGGCCAAACAGCCGGTCTCCCGGGACCGGCAGGCCGCCGTTGTCCACCACGGACACAAAAATAAACCGTTCGATGTCGTAATCCGTTCCGACCCCGCCGAGCGTTCCGATGAAATTATAAAATATCCTGAAAAATTTGCCCAGTCCACCCTTGAATTTATGCTGGTGCCATTCCAGCACCTCGGGAAACCGCTCGATGACATGGTCGGGGAAATAGCGGTCATGATCCGTCACCAGTGCGGCCAGGAAAAAATCACCGGGCATGATATAGGCAAGGTTGACATCCGGGTTTTCGGCCAGGAAGTCCCGGACCCGGTCGTCCGCCAGCAGTTCATCGTACAGAAGGGAAACTTCCTCCCCGGGGCGATCGAACACCGGAACCAGGGTTATACTGTCCAGCCTGACAGCCGGGAGCTGATGAACGGCATAGTTCCGGATGCTCATGGCAACGGCAATGGACAGGAACAGCACCACCATATAGCTGACCAGGATCCCGGCCCATTTCGGTCTGATCCAGCCGAAAAAAAGGCGAAAGAGTCTGCCTCCCGGTTCACCGGGCAGAAACATGGGAATCCTTTCCATGTACTGCTCATAGACGCCCGGCGCCTCGCTTTTCATCCGCCATTCCTCATTCCTGGCCAGGAGATAGTAGACGTACAGCATGGTGACGAAAAAAATCAGGATAATGAAACGGGGCCAGTACAGCAGGAGACCGAAACCTGAAATCGCCAGGAACAGGTACTGGGGATGCCTGATTTTGGAGTAAAAACTGAAGGTCACGACCCCCTTGCCGGTAAACCTTCCCCAGTACAGGGGCACCGCGGCGGTGAAAAAGAGGACCAGGCCCAGGACGAGCAGTACCTGCAGATAGGACAGGGCAAGGATAAACGGGTCCTGCATGAACACCATGTGGGGCAGAAAAAACTCCGTCGTCCAGCTGGTGAGGGGCGAGGACCCCAGGAAATTGAGGATCGGGGCGTAGACCGAATAGAAATAGAGCGCGAACGGGGAAATCATGATGATGATTTCAATGCCGATCAATCCATAGGCAAGTATCGTTCCCAGCAGCAGCAGTTTGCTGCCTTTCGACGGCGTCATGGATGCGCTCCCTTTCGGTTCCGGCCGCGGCCGTTTTCCTGTCCCTTGGCGAACTATAAGAACTGTTTCCCCGCCTGTCAGCATGGCATCGTCCATTCTTCGGCCGCGGGCGGGTGCCGGATTTTGTCCCGTGTTTTCAATCGGCAAAAATAATGGTATAAGACAGGGAGTCCCGAACCGTCCAGGCCAAATCGCCCCGCCCCGGATCAGTAACCGCCAGGGGCTTGCCGCGGCCGTCCTCCGTTTCGCGGGTCAGGATGCCGCTGAACCCGCCGCGCGGATGATTGCCGCTCTTCACCGGGAGGGAAGCAACATGATTAAAATCCCTGACCCAGCGTATTTCCGGGTCCGGCCCGTGGGTGTCGTCAGTTCGACCCTCAAGCGGCGGGAGGAGTGTCCGCGGCAGGGCCGCGAGGGCGCGCCCGACGCCTGGCTGGAGATATATCCGGAGTACGCCGGGGCTCTGGAGGGAATCGGGCCCGGCAGTGAAATACTTGTCCTGACCTGGCTCCACCTGGCAGCCAGGGATGTCCTGAAAGTACATCCCCGCGGGAATCCCGACAATCCCCTGCGCGGCGTTTTCGCCACCCGCTCTCCCAGCCGCCCGAACCCGGTGGGCCTGCACCCGGTCAGGGTCATGGCCGTGGAAGGCACCGCCAGGATCAGGGTGGAGCCCCTCGAAGTGCTTGACGGCACACCGGTCATCGACATCAAACCGGCTTTTCACCGGGCGAACCGGCAGGACGGCGACGAACCGGCGGTCAGCCCTTCGCAGGCGCGGAGCATGGAATCCCGGAGCAGCCGATGATTCCCAGGAAAACGATCCTCGGCAATGAACTGATCAGGGAAATCATAGCGATCAGGGTCGATACCCTGTGGAAGATGCTTGGCTACCGGAGGGCGGGATTCCTGCCCGACCCATCCGAGGAGGGCGCCACCGGCAGATATGACAATAAGGGAGCAATTTTTATTCCCGGCGGCCTCATCTATCAGGATGTGGATGAAAAATCCATCCGTTATGATCGGTACGGCAACATAGAGGCCGATGCCTTCAGGAAGAAAATCAGAGAGGCCATGCGGTTTGACAACGCCACCCTGCTCTATGCCGACGGCATGGTCTCCGGCATCAACCTGGACAGCGGGTTTTTCTCCAGGGCCGCCAGAAAAATATACACCTATAAAAAGGCCGCCTTCAGGAGAATTAAGACCATCGGCAAAGGCATACCCCTGGAAATAAGTTCCGACGATATTATCCGCAGCCATTGTCCGGTGTACATGAAGCCCCCTTACGGCGCCAGAACCAGGATCAGCACCTGCGTCGCCGTTGCCCTGATAGACTCGCCCATGTATTTTGCCTACTGTAAAACCGAGCTGAATTTCACCGGCAGCCAGTCCCGGAAATTTTCCGCCACCCTCGACCGGGCCCGGGAACCGGCGGTCTCGAAAAGCGGTGCCGTACTTTTCCCCCCGTATATAGTCGTCTGCCATGACACCCGGTACAAGGAGGCCGCCTACACGGGCCTGACAAGGATACTGGGCATCGGCCGGTTCGGCGAATTCGCCAGCTTCACCCTGGAGGAGGTATCCAAAACCCTGCTCGCCGAAGCGCAGCGCAAGAAACAGCATATCTGCCCGGATGACATCTTTGCCAGCTACAACGGCCTGGACATCGTCGGCGTCCTGCGGGTTTACGCCCCCACCAATCCGGGCAGGCGTCTGCTCAAGTATGATCTCCATATCGTCTCGCCGGCCAAAGACCTCGGCCTGGACGTCGACCGCCTCGCCCGGAAATCGAGGATCCGCTATCATGTGCCCCGGGAGCGGAAAACACGGGCGTCCCGGTCCCGCAGCAGGTCAGGCTGCCCGGACGAAACAGGAAAAGAGCCCGGTTCGGGCAGGCAATGAAGCAGAAAGGCAAACCAACCATCGGCCTTGCCCTGGGCAGCGGCTCTTCCCGGGGATGGGCCCATATAGGCATTGTAAATGCCCTGTCCGAACAGGGAATAGAGCCCGACATACTCTGCGGCACGTCAATCGGGTCCCTGGTCGGCGCGTCCCATGCCGCCGGCAACCTGCCGAAGCTGGAGGCGTGGGTCCGCTCCCTGACCCGGTTCGAAACCATCAGGTTTTTTGAAATCAATTCCTCCCTGAACGGGTTTGTCGATACGGAGCGGCTGCGCCTGTTTCTCAACAGGTATGTCGCCGGCGACCATCTGCGCATCGAGGACCTGGACAAGCGGTTTGCCGCCGTGTCCACCGATCTGGAGTCCGGACGGGAAATCTGGTTTACCGGCGGACCGATCCTCGATGCGGTGTGGGCCTCCATTTCCGTCCCCGGCCTGTTCCCCGCCATCAAGAACGATGACCGCTGGTTGGTTGACGGCGGCCTGGTCAACCCGGTCCCGGTTTCCGTCTGCCGCGCCCTGGGCGCCGACATCGTCATTGCCGTCAACCTGCACGGCGACATCGTCGGCCGGCATTTCGCCCGGGCAGCCAGGCCGCCGGACCGGGCGGAGGGAATAAAGGGAAAGATCACCGGCATGGTCAGGGAATACACCGATACCTTTTTTTCCTCCCAGCGGGAGAACGACAAGCCCCCGAGCCTGTTCGATGCCATCGCCGGATCGGTGAACATCATCCAGGACCGGATCACCCGCAGCCGCATGGCAGGGGACCCGCCCGATATTCTGCTTGCCCCCAAACTGGCCCGGATAGGTCTTTTGGAATTTTACCGGGCCGACGAAGCCATTGCCGAAGGGAAAAAATGCGTTGCCCGCATGCTGCCGGAAATCCTGCATGTAACCGGCGCCGGCAGATAAGAACGGATCCCCTCCTCTCCAAAACCCGCCCGGCAGCGGCGCCAACCGTCCGGGCGGACCGGACCCGAGGGGCACATTGTGGTCATTTCCCTATCCTTCATCTGGGCATATCCCCAACCCCAGGCCCGGCCGAATACCCGGGACAATCGCTGCTTTTTCGTAATTGCCCGGAATCATTGTTAATGAGCAATTGTCCGAATATCGGCCTGGAAATTGCATAACTCCCCGTAAAGCACTGTACCTTGAAATCGAACCCCTGACCGGGCGCATCAATATGAACATCGCACAGCACATTTCGGTTCTGGACAGATTACGGCACCTGTTGAACCCATTGCACGTATACTGTCGCCTGACCCATCTCGGAATTTCCGGCAAGGTTGCCCGGGACATCTGTAAAATCTATGAATCGGGGATATACAGGCCGACCCTCGGCCGGTAACGATCCCGGCCGGCGCAGGTTCGACACGTCCTGATACATAATCCCATGAAGCGCACGAAGACACAGCCTTTCCTCCTGATCCCGCTGCTGCTCATATTTGTTTTTTCCTGGACCCAGGCCAGTGAGACCGTTCTCTGCGTCAGCGACTCGCAGACCCATTACGTCAAGCGCAATCCGCTGCGGATGATGGCCTGCCATGACTCCGCCGGCGAGACATCCCACTCCCCGGGCCACGCCGAGGCCCGGTCTCTGCATCCCGGCGCCTCGGCCTGCACAGAAATTATCCTGGCATCGGCCAACTCGATCCGGCAACCGGACGACCAGCAGTTCAAGGCAACCCCCGTTTCCCTGCCTTCCTGGCCGGCAACGGATATCACCGCGTCGGCGCCCCCGGTTCATGCCGCCCGGTACGCGTCTTTACAGAACACCCTTCACAACCCTGCCCTGCGCGCCCTGCGCACAACCGTTCTCCTGATTTGATACAGTCCTCCCGGCGTTCTCCATCACCGGACGCCCGGAACGACAGCAGCAGCCGCTGAGCGCCGCCCCCCTGTCTCCCGAGAGAGAAACAGGCCCGGACTTTGCGAACCGCATAGTTGCCAACAGTATCAAACGGAGAAAATAATGAATCCGAACAATACGATAACAAGACAAAAACTCTGTATCAGCATTGTCGTTTCCCTGCTGATCGGGTTTCTGGCCGGGATCGTCTTCAGCGATCGCGGCCCCGTCGATGCCAATGCGTATGCGCCCCAGACCGGCACGGCCGCCTACCCGGCCGGCCAGCACGCCGCCCTCGAACGCGAGGTGGCCGCCAACCCGGACAATCCCACGGCATGGACCCGACTGGGCAATCACTATTTTGACACCGAGCAGTACCAGAAAGCCATCGACGCCTATACCCGGTCCCTGGAGCTTGCCCCCGGCGATCCGCATGTGATGACCGATCTGGGCGTCATGTACAGGAGCATCGGCCAGCCTGAAAAGGCCGTGGAACTGTTCCGGGAAGCCGCGGCCATCGATCCCCGGCACGAGCAGTCGCGGTTCAATACCGGCATCGTCCTGCTCTACGATCTGAATAGCCCGGCCGAAGCGCTTTCCGCGTGGCAGGACCTGCTGGGGATCAATCCGCTGGCGCGCGTCTCCGACGGCCGCTCTCTTCAGCAAATCGTCGATGAACTCCAACAGTCCGCCACGCAGCAGAGGTAGAAATTATGAAAAAATACATACATGAAGCCATGACATTTCTGGCCTCGGTGAAGCTGGCGCTGTTCCTGCTCTTCACCCTGGCCGTCACATCGATCATCGGCACCATCGTGCCCCAGAACGAAGCGCCGGGGCTCTACGTCCAGCTCTACGGCCCCAACCTGGCCAGGCTGATGCAGACCCTGTCCATTCCCGACATGTACAATGCCTGGTGGTTCATCGCCCTGCTGGGCCTGTTCAGCCTCAACCTCATCGTCTGCAGCATCCAGCGCATCCCCAACGCCTGGCGGCTGGCGACCATGGACAACCTGGAGACCGACCCGCAGCGGCTGGGAAAAATGGGCCTGCGCCAGGAAGTCGCCGGCGGCGGGACCGTAACCGAGGCGGCGGAAAAAGCGGCGACCCACCTGGCCGCCAAAGGATGGAAAACCAGCCGGCGCGAAAGGGAAGGCGGCATCCTCCTCTTCGCCCAGAAAGGGGCCTGGACCCGTTTCGGGGTCTACATCGTCCACTCCAGCATCCTGATCATCCTGGTCGGCGCCATCATCGGTTCCCCCCGGATAGCCAGCAACCTGCTCAAGGACCCCACCCATGCCTTCAAGGGCAGCATCATGATCCCGGAGACCCGGCAGACCGATGTCATCTACCCCTACATGGAGGAAGTGGGCCAGATCCCCCTGGGCTTCACGATCCGCTGCGACTACTTCGGCATCGACTACTATTCCAACGGCATGCCCAAGGAGTACCGGTCGACGCTGTCGGTGATCGAGAACGGCGAGGTGGTGCTGCAAAAGGACATCGTGGTCAACGATCCCCTTGTTTACAAAGGCATCACCTTCTACCAGTCGAGCTACCAGCCCTACCAGGACTTCATTGTCACGGTCAGGAACAATGCCACCGGGGCCGACAGGACCGAACTGATTCCCCCCGCCCGCCAGACAGCCTGGCAGGAAGGAGGGGTGCGTTACGGCATCGCCAACATGGAGAAGCGGGGAGACGTGGTCCAGCGGCTGAAAATATGGTTCACCGACGACCAGGGCGAACCGTCGACCTTCTGGGTGGAGCCCAACCGCGAAGCGATCGTCAAGCGGCCTTCCGGCGAATACTCCATCCGCGCCAAGCAGCTCTATGCCACCGGCCTGCAGGTGGCCAGGGACCCGGGCGTGTGGTGGGTGTACATCGGCTGCGGCCTCATGATGATCGGCCTGCTTGTGGCCTTTTTCATGTCGCACCGCAAGGTCTGGGCGTTCGTCAGCGAGAAGGACGGCAAGGTAACAGTCCTGT
>Ga0265293_10000795_pt1 | contig 72646 bp, 55 predicted proteins | sample Munlanlewell138R_FD_192505 | JGI IMG/M metagenome (GOLD analysis project Ga0265293, IMG submission 192505) | Leachate microbial communities from a municipal landfill in Southern Ontario, Canada - Leachate well 138R | ecosystem: Engineered > Solid waste > Landfill > Unclassified | place: Canada... | reverse complement strand
CAAGAAGTGGACCATGCCGATCAGAGATTGGAAACCGGCATTGAATCGATTTATGATTGAGTTTGAAGACCGCTTAAAAGATTATATTTAACCTTGGCAGTTACACAGAATCATTTACAGGGTCTATTAAGTCCATTCTTTCGCAGGCAGCAGGGTTCGGTGCGGTATCCTTACAAAACTGATAGCCCCTCTTCCTCTTGCAGTAATCGCTATTAAGTCTTCGCTCTGCACTCGGTGCAGGTATCTCTGCCCCAGGCTGACAAGCGGGCAAGTTCAATTCCGGCTGTGTTGAACAAATTGACGCATAATCTCCGTACTCAAATGTATAGCCAAGTCTGCGCATACAAACCTCAACAATAGCGTGCTCATTATCAGTCATTGAAGAAAAGGCTTCTCCAGTACCGGCTGGAGTTGGCTCTCCGCACTCCAATAGAGCTTTTTTAACGTCAATCAGAGACATTCCCGGCTTAACCCAAAGAAAATACTCATAAGGAACTGGCTTAAATGCTTTTTCACATCCAGTGAATAAAACAACGTAGCAAAGCCCAAGAATTAAATACCTAATCACCTGGGTTTACTCCTCTGTGCTTTTATTTGAATCGTTTTTGGCTCACCATAACGTTCATAACAGCCTCTTTTACCGCTTCCACCACAACTATGTACCGTTTCTGCACCTGAAAACATATTGATCCATTCATTAGCTTTACTGCTATCTTTCGGCCGCTGATAATAGGTAGCTGGATTTCGCCCTAATACTCTGCCAACAAAGTCATCATTGTGATTTTGTAGACTTACGTAATCTTTAGCTCCACCGCTAAGCTTATAGAGCAAATTAGCAGTTTCTTGTGCATTAAAAGCTGGACCGAAAGGGTTGATATCTGTATTGCTTAACACGTTTTTAGCGCCATCACGCTCCATTGACTTCATTGCATTACCTAATGTCATTGAGCCACGACTATGAGGACTCAGATCTAAACCTTGAGAGCCATACTGATACAAAATATCTTTTACTTGCTGCGTGTGATTAGTAAGCCCCCAGAAATCACTTTCTAAAAACTTCTGATAGCCTGCTACCATTAACTCGGATATAGCGTTACCAGCTTTTGGAAATGCTGATATATAAATAGGTTCTTTTTTATTCTCACTATGTTGTATGGCATACAATGCCGCATCATACTCATTGTTAAAAATGCCATTAATAGCCATTTGTATTTTCCCATTTGAATCCAGCTCCATATGCCTTATATCTTCTTCCGTCAGCTTATAAAGTAAGGGTTTATCTTTTTCTTCATAAATAGTATTACCCTCATCATCCTGTACAACTTTATAAGCATCTGGCTCTCGTCCAAACATCGTATGATATGCATCATCAGTAAACTTAACTACCTCAGCAAAAGCAGCCTGTTTAATAATCCGCTCGGCTTCGGCCTCACGCTCTAAAGCTTGGATATTTAAACGTTCTGCTGGTGTATGACTAGGCTGTCTCATAGCTGCAGTCTTTTAGATAGCGAATCACCCGACGCATAGCCAAGCCTGATAAATAATACTGGCATAATCTTCGAGCATAAGTTCTGGGTTGGAGTAGTAATGCCATTTACTAGAAGCTCGACCATTTATACTTAACCCTAAAGAACCCCCGATTAAAACTTTATCTCCTATATTAATACTTGACAGAAACTCAATAGAAATAAAGTTCCCATTTGTATTATTTTTGTAATCGGGCCAGTTTCCACAAGGGGTCGACTTCACAAAACTAGACATATCAAAGGTTGCACGATTTAAGTCAGTTATCCTATTTTGAGCACGCTCACATAAAGGATAAGTTACTGCTCCAAGCTTAGATAAGACCCCATTTTTAACTTGATAACTACCGCAAGCTGATAATAAAATATACTAATTAAACCTCCATGTCTTACATATTCATCAAAGCTTCTCAAGTAACAAAAACTACAAATCTATATTTATTTAAAGTAAATCCATATTAATTCAACCCTAATCAATCAAATTATTAACCTGTAATTCTGCTATAAAAACCAAAAAACCAGGTAAATAGTCAGACGGGACAGTATTAAAATACATTATTTCACAGGCTGCAGGGTTCGGTGCCGTATCTTTACAACATTGATAGATGGTGTTTGGTTTGATCCGATTTCCTATCGAACAAATAAATATTTCAAGCTTATTTCCAACAAACATCTCCCCCCCCCCTGTAACGCAACTAGTTAAGTAATCACCAAGATAATTACGAGGAAAATAATAAGTCTTTTATTAAGCGCTTTCAACTCCCTTTAAATAATATCTCCAATACTTACCATGCTTCAGATGGCAACATTTCTGATATGGAAAAGAGCAGAAGTAAGCAACGTCACTGTTTTATTATTTATTACAAGCTGGAGTAGCCTGCAGAATAGAATTATCACAACGCCCTGTATATCGATAGCCTTTAGTTAGCATACAACGCTGTATCGCATAGTGTTTTAAACTGGATTTTTCTTGATAGCTTTGACCTGTATCACCATTGGATCTCTCCACATGATACCAACCTTTATCATTTCCGCCGCACTCAACCCAATCCTGAGTTAAGTCTGCTGTAGAGCTGCTATCTTTTTGCCAATCAGCTCGCAGCGGTACACTTTCACTTAAGTTTGGATTCCCGTTCATCCAAAAACCACCTATTCCACAACCAGTTAATATAAAAGCCTGAAAAAAAAGTACACAACCTAAGCTAAAATAACTTTTCATTTTGCCCCCTTTATTAAGACTGAAATCGCTTGCCATACTGGAGCAGGTAATGCATCTGCAGCTGCAAAAGGTGCAGAGACAGGAATGGCTGCAACGCTCCACGCTTCCTGTCCATACTTAGTTAATTGGAAGCGGCCACGCTCGGCATTACCGCTTTGATCATAAAGACCGCCAAACTTTCCTCCTATCATATCGTGCGGTCCGGCAAAGGACTCAATGAGCCTATCCTGCCAACTACCCGCCTCATATGAAACACCAAATAACGTACCTTTTAATCCCTGTACCCCCCCGGTAAGTCCAAATGCTTTCTTGCCTTTTTTTGTAGCTAAAAAACTCTCTAAACTCATTCCTGCCTCTTCAAAGTCAAACTGCACCATCCCATTGAATAACTCTAAGTTACCTTGAGCATCAGTTACGCACCGCTCATTAGTAACGCCACAAATAATATCTAGATCAATCCGCGTCCCCCCCAGTTTCACACCATCTCCATGCAAACCAACACTTGCCGCGGATATATTATTAATCGGTTCTGACCCAAGCATGCTTCGATCAATAATCCCGACAAAAGTCATCGAATCTTTCACCATCAACGCGCGCATTTCTGATGCGGCAATAGACAAGGTTTCCTGTGTAACTGCCGAAGCACCGGTACCGATAACAGCACCAATAAGAATATTCATTGCACGTTCCTGCAGTTTCAATTCTTTGACTTCCTTCAACAACACAGTTTTTTCGGCGTCTGTTTTAGCATGCTCTAATTGCTGCTTCAGCTCTGTTTGTTGTTTACGCATGTATGAACCAACAGCACTATAAGCTTGCTGAGAAAAAGCTGTGGCAATCTCAGCATTAGCCTGCACCTTTTGTGCTAACTTGGCGCCATCCCAGTTTTTATCCAGGCCTCCAGAACCATTACTACTCAAAACATCGCGCTCGAGACTTACTAACAAATCATCGGCAGCTTGCCCCGTACGCTGTTGTTGCGACTCCAGATCAGTAATAACAATAGTCCCACCACTTATTCCGCTATGAGTAATACTTTGCTTACTACCTTTGAGCTGACTCGCTCCAGAACCAGACAGATTTGCAGTGTTGTTTTTACCTTCAGTAAGCGCGGAGACAATCTCTTTATTAACTTCACCAACACCAAAAGTAACCCCTCCTGCAACATTTACTGCGCTGGCTTTGTACTCACTATAATTTTCAATATCTTTAACCACCAAAGTACCCGTTTCAAGGCGGTTGAGATTAGCTTCTATCGCTTTTTCACTACTAGCAATCAGCGCACCTGTTAAATCAGCATGCCCCTGCACCTCAATCTGAAAGCCGCCATCGCCGGCTTTTATGCCAGACTGCTCAGTAACGCTAGCGTAATCACCTTTAACTTTACTGCTGTTAAGACTGCCGCTAACTGTACTGGCACCTGCGCAAAAACCTGGGATACATAAGCTTGCTCCAATACTAGAACCACTGTTTTTTGAGGTGTAAGTACTAGTGTCTTGCAGGCTTTCAAGGGTTAAATTACCGCCTACTTTGGCTGTGACTTGCTCACCTTTAACAACAGCACCTTTCAGCACTGTATCTCGACCTGACTCAAGAACAACTTGGCGACCGGCTTCTATTTGAGTGTTAGTCCATGTGCTATCACTGCCATCACTCTTTCCTCGAAACTGGTTGGCAGCCAAGTCCAAACTAAAGCCGTTTTGAGCGCTGCCAATACCCAATCCTATTCCAGCACTCCAGCCGCTACCGCTGCTTTTACTATTTTGTTCCGCAGTATTTTCAGCAGCAAGCAGTAAAACATTACGATCTGCTTTTAGATTAATATCTCTCCCAGCATTGACTGTGCTGCCAATAATTTGCACATCACTATGGGGTGTTCCACTGGCCTGTATATGCACATCACCACCAGCTGTAACAGAGCTAGCCACCACATTACGACTCTGTTGAGTACTTTCGCTTTTACTCTTTTCATGACTCAAGCTAACGCTAAACTTAATGCCTGTCGCATCACCATCGACGATTGCTTTAGCATTGTCGTATGCTGTCTTTCCTTGCATCGCAACAGTTGCTGCTGCTAGCGCTTGCATACGCGGATCATCAGTATGCGTTGCTGCACGCCCTACTTGTTGCATGCTTAGTGCTGCATCAACAACAGGAATATTAACTGCACCACCTATTGCCGTGCGGCTTGAGCTTTGTTTCTCACTATGATCTAGCGTGTCATAGCCTGCAACAATACTGACCTGTTGCGCCTGAATGCGGATATCACCTTCAACAGTGACAACTTGACTGGCTGTTTGCTGATAATCCTCTCCTGCTTGAAGATTAATACCGCCACTCAATGAAGCCAACTGACTACCACTTTGCTGGGTAGTGTGGCCTTGTGTTTGCTTTTTATGTTTAACCTGCCCAACCGCTGGCTGCCACACTTTACCTATATCACCCGTCTGAGTACGGCTTGATGAAGAGGCGTAGCTGGCACTATTTTCCGCGCTACTGATAGCTAGATTGCGACCCGCTGAAATACTAATATCTTGTTCAGCAATTAAAATACTGCCTTGGATTTGATTATCGCGACCACTGATTACTGTTAAATTATCTGCACTGATATAACTGCCAACAGCGTCTGTGCTAGTTTGTCTAGCCTCTACTTGTTTTTGAGTCTGCGTCAGTAACCCATGGTTCGAAAAACTCAATCGACTGGATTTTTCAGAACTGCTCTGACTCGATTGTTGCTCGGCAGCCACTAGCTGGATATCTCTTTTTGCATGTAAATAAGTATCGGCCTCTGAACGGATATCACTGCCTGAAATAAGTAAGTCTCGTCCAGTTCGGATGACAACATCCTGTCCAGTAAGCATGCTACCAACAGCTGTTGTTTGGCTTTGCTCGCTGGTTTTTGCCTTACTCGATACAAGGCCTTTCTTCGATTTGGCTCGCGCTTGCTGGTAGCTATCCTGAGCAGCCAGTAACTGAATATCGTTGACCGCCTGTAACTCAAGCGTCCCCTCAGCACCCAAACGTGCGCCTTCCGCTATAAAATTATCACCACTGTATATGCTCAAATCGCTACCAGACGACACAGATGAAACCACTGCAGTATCACTTAAACTTTCATCCATACGGTAACTCTTACGCCCCAAACTGCCCTTCTTCTTTTTCTCAGAGAAAGCGTAGTCATAGTCTTGCTCGGCCAGCAGCTGTATTTTCCCACCAGTAACCAAATAAGCTTCATCGTTAGCAGCAACAGAACTAGACACTAAGGTTAAATCTTGCCCCGCTACAGCAATAAGCTGACCGCCCACTTGCACTTCAGTAGCCACTTGACGTACTTGGTCACGTTGGCTGGTAGTCTTTTTACTTTGACTATAGTAATGACTTTCATCCACAGCCGAAGCTAGAGTCAGATCATTACCCGCAATCAAATGCATATCTTTGCCTGATTCAATACGACTGGCGATTATGGTTAAATCGCGATCAGCCTGAATATCCAAACGACCGCCAGCAAGAGTTTCACTGCCCAGCTGCTGGCTTTGTGCATTCAAGTAATGATTGCCACGGCTTGTGCTATGGCGCTCTTCCACTGAGGCCAGCGTGACATCACGACCAGCGCTAACCTCAAGGTCAGCTCGACTATCTAATACACCACCTAGATTTTGCACATCACGACCTGCGCTTAAGGTTAAGTTACCTGCCGCTTCAATACGTGCCGCACTGTCAGCAAAGCTGCTTTCCCAACGACTATTGCCCAAAACACTGTCATGACGTGTAACCGTACGCTCGTTAACAATATCGCCAGTTCGCGCAGTGAGATCAACATCTCGCCCCGCTAATATGCCACCTTGACGGTTATACAGGCTGTCTTCGGACTGTAAGGATAAGCGCTCACTCGCTTCAATTAAGCCGTCATTACTGATGTTTTGTGCTTGCGCGGTGAGGTTGTGAATCGCACCTAAGGTACCTTGATTGCTTAGATCACCACCACTGATCAAGGTTAAATTACGTCCTTGAATTAAAGCGCCATTGGGCGCTAAGTGGCCATCAGCCTGAGCCATATACAACACAGGGGTAAGGACTTTTTCACCTAATACTTCACGCTCTTCCAGCCAAACAATATCGTGAGTTAAAGCAGCCACTTGCTCTGCATTAAGTGATACGCCAACAGATAAATTAAGGGACTCTTTACTGCTAATAGCGTTATCCATCAAATAACGGTACATGGCTTCATCGCTGTGAATTCCTGCAATAAAACGCTGCCCGGTGCGAGCAACTAGGGCTTCACGCATCAACTTCTGCTCATACAGTCCATCCCCTAAACGCTTTTGTACATGATCTGCACTTAAGCCAAGACCATCCAGCAAATGATCACTGCTTAAGAACTGATTAATACTGGTAAGTGCAGGGTTGGTTTCAACCAAATAGTGATGCCCATTGTTCTGGCCTTGTACATTTTGCAGGCTGCTAGGAACAACTTTTACTTGGCTTCTTTCATAAGAATCATCAGTTGTACTCGACCCAATCAGTTGACTGCTGAGCACCATATGCTGCTCAAAAAATGAAGAGCCTTGCTGTGTTAACTGACCGTCACGTGCGGAACCCTTACTGGCAGTAGAGTTAGCGTCACCTGCTGCTTGCGTCTGCATCTCTTGTACTGATTGACCGCTTAAACGGAACAAGCCTTTATCACCCGTAGGTAAGTTAAAGTTTGGTAAGACTGTAGGATCAATTTGCTTTTGCTGAACATCAGCTGGTAATTGTGAGTTGATACTCACGTCTGTTGCATAGTTACCGCCTAGAGTGCCGTTATCCTCTCGGGTACCGCCGCTGACGTAGCTGTAATTTGGGCGAATAACACTATTTTCTAATGTTTGCTGCGCATTAATTGTCAGATTGCCGCCAGCTTGGATAATCGCTGAGTACTCTTCACCCGCTAATGGGATTTCAATAAGCTCGCGTCCAGCAAGATACTCGCCTTCCATACGCCCAATGAAATGGCTAAGATCCTCTTCAACTGAGCTTTTCTGCACACCAGCCCCATGCATAGCATTAAATTGATTGGCCAAAAATAAGTAAGTGTAGTAATTAGGTTTACGTCCTGAAACAAAAATACGTTTTGCTTCAATATCAGCGGGCTTAACCCCAATATTGCTCACTTCATTAAATGATAGATTTAAATCCCCACCACTACTGATTAGACTGCTGCTGTTTAACAGGCTGTCGCCAGAAAACGAAAGGGCTCCACCTGCTAATAAATTAGACGCTGCGCTGCTATTAACCACGTCCAGTTTTTCACGCTCGGTGATTTCCCAAACCCCTACACGACGCCCATTGCTACCCTGTTTACAGTCACCGTATGGATTATAAGGACCACGGCAAGCCAGCTCATTAATAACAACACTGTATTTGCCCGTTTTTTCAACGTCTAAAATATCACGACGATTTTCTACAACAGCACTGTACAAACTAAAATCATGCGCCGCTTCAATGCTCCCAGAAACATTCTCCACCCGCTGCGCTTGGTTGTTGTTAACGTAACCTGCTAAATCAATACTGCCTAAGCTATATATATCGGCATAACGGTTACTCAACTGCTCAACCCGCAAAACCATATCCGCACCGCTAAATATCAAGCCATTGTCATTCGATAAATACGGCGTGCTGATACTCAGCTGTTGTGCACTGCCTAAGCTGCCTTGATTATTTAACGCTTGCGTATTAATTACTAACGCCCCAGCAGCGCTGATATGTCCTTGGTTGGTCAGTTGTTGACTATCAATACGTCCAACAGCGTCACTGTAAATCACCGCTTGCTCACCCAACGTAAACTGATTGGCTGACAATTGCATAGTGCCTAAGCTTGTCACTTGGCCATTACCGCTGTAATTGCCAGTGAGCTGAAGACTCAAGTCACCATCACTAGCAATCAAACCATCATTGATCCACGTATCGCCAGTCGCAGTTAAAGAATGGCTGGCAATTAATTGCCCCGAAGCAGTTTGTGTAAACTGGCCGACATTGAGTGTCAACGCACTCGCCTGAAAGACGGTGGAGTTCTCCCAACTATCGCTGGTAACCAGTAAAGTTCCTTGCGATGCAAGTGTGCCGCCGACATTGTCAGCATGACCGCTCATGACATCAAATTGACCACTGCCTGCATGCGCAACCGAGCCTGATTGGTTAAGTAGATTAGGTGCATCCAAAGCAAAGTTTGTATTGCTGGTTTCTATGCTGCCATTACGGTTATCAAAAGTGCTCTCGGTACGAATTACGCTGTCGCCGGTAGAAGCCAGCATGCGTAAACGACCTTGATTGTTACTCACCGAATCAGCAGTCACATACAAATGATCGGCTTCAACAATGCCAGATTGATTGTTTAGAGCGCCGGTTAGACTAAAATCAATGGTATTCGCTGCAATTTGTCCTTGTGCACTGTTATCAAGGTTATGCCCTGAGACGATAAGCTGTTGCTGCGCATAAATACCACCACCCTGATTAGCGACTTCATGAGCGTCAATTATGACGTCTTGCCCTTGAACAGTACCGGCGTGGTTATTGACTAAACCTCGAACGCTTAAAGTTAATCGGTCAAGCAAGCTAGCAAAGACACCTTCTTGGTTATCTATTGTTTGCGCTTGCACCGACAGGGCACCCTGTTCACTGATAATGCGCCCATTGTGGTTGACCAGTTGCTGCTTAATCTCTAAATCAAGTTGATCACGTGCCTGTATTAAACCATTGCTATTACTCAAGGTGTCAGCCTGTACCGTTACACCTGAACTCTGGCTGTAAATAGCACCTTGGTTATCGATGTGCTGAGCCTGTAACTGCAACTGATCGGTTGCCGCAATGATTGCACCTTGCTGATTATGCAGATGCTGCGCAAATACAGACAGCAAGCCCTCGCCAGCAATTACGCTGTTGTGGTTATTGACCGTATTGGCTGTTAACAGTAGTTCCTGACCGCTAATGATGCTGGCACTCTGTTGATTTAATAATTCCTTAGCCAGGGTTATAGCCAGTGTTTTCTCTGCACTGACCTGACCTGCGCTGTTAAAGAGATTGTCTGCATGCAGCGTTACATCTAAACCAGAAATCTGACCTTGTTGGTTATCAATATCACCCGCAACCTGCAGCTCGACGCCTGCCTCTGATGAGACAATGCCTTGCTGGTTATCTAAACGGCCTGCCTGTACCTTTAAAGACTGCTGACTAACGAATGCACCTTGCTGGTTATTATTGATAGACCCAGCAACCTGTACAGTTAGCTCTCCCGTCTGACTGGACAGCGTGCCGTTATGTTGGTTTTGTAAGCTGTCAGCAGACACATGCACGCCTGCCAACCCTGATAACAAACCTTCTTTTTGGTTATCAACCTGCTTGGCATAAATATTGAGCTGCTCATTACTGATAATCACGCCACTGTTGCTGTTATTAAGTGCCGCAGTCGCTATCTGTAATTGCCCATCTGCTAAAACCGCACCCTCTTGACTGTTATTCAGCTGCTTATTAACCTGCAACAGCAGGTCTCCTTTGGCAACAAGCATGCCTTTCTGACTGTTATTGAGCGTTTCTCCGCTAACCTGCAAATCATGGCCTGCTGACAGCAAGCCCTGCAGGGTGTTGTCAATAATCCCTTCAACCCTTAATTGCAACGTATGTCCGCTGCTGATGAGACCGCCCGCATTATTCAATTGCTGTGCATTTAAGACTAAGTCGTTAGGTGTCGATATCTCACCACCTTGGCTATTATTAAGATGACCATTAGACAGGTTGAGATAAATAGCTTCGCTACTAATCAGCTCACCGTTATGGTGCTGATCGAGCTGATTAAGCTGCGCGTGTAAGAGGCCTTTACTGAGCAACAACCCTTGATCATAATTATTTAACTGCTTGGCTTCAATGTTCAGCACCCCATCACTGCTAACAGTGCCCAGCTGTTGATTATCCAGCCGTTCAGCTTGAATATTTAACGCTGTTCCCGCGCTGATCAGGCCTTGGCCACTGTTATCAAGAACCTGAGCAGTCAGATTCATTTCGCCTGCACTGAGTATTTGCCCTTGGCTTTGTTGCAACAACTGCGTACCTAGAGTTAATGCCCGTCCTGCAGACAACTCGCCGTTGGCGTTATCGATCGTCTGTGCAGTCACGGTTAATTCGCGACCAGCAGCAATCACACCTTGAGTATTGTTCAACTGCGCGTGATCCAGTCGAACATTATTAGGGCTGGCAATACGTCCTCTATCATTATTAAGAGTGTGCCCCTGAAGCGTCACTCCCGCATCAGCAATTACGGTTCCTTGCTGATTATTGAATTGATTGACTGTCGCCTCTAACACGCCATGACTTAACAGCAAACCATCAGCACGATTATCTAAGCTATCGCTATTGATACGCACACCATTATTGCCAACAATCTGGCCGTGCATATTATCGATGAAGTGCGCATTAATACTGAGCAAGCTCTGCGCGTCTAAAACACCACCGGAATTATTTAATCGCTGCACATCAAAATGTAAATCTGTGCCACTTAATACGCGACCACCACCGTGGTTATTTAGGCTATCTGCTGTTATCGCAAGAGTTTGTGTACCTTTAATCACACCTTGAGCACTGTTATCCAGATGCCTCGCACGGACTGTTAAATTATTATCTGCAACAACAATCCCTGACTGACGATTATCCAGTTCGTGGGCGACAATCGATAAATCAGCTTCACTGATAACGCGACCACCCTCGCGATTGTCCAATACCTCAGTGTTCACCATAAGCTGTTGTTGGCTAGAAAGTTCACCTTGATTACGGTTATCAATATGCTGTGCAGAAACCTCAACCGTGCCCGTAGCGGTAATCAACCCTTGCTGATTATCAAGCTGCTGAGTACGCACAGTTAAGCCTGCATCAGCAACAAGATAAGCCGCCTTATTTGACACCCGTTCTGTAGAATCAATCTGCAAATGATGGCTGGCGATAACACTACCGTTGTTATTTAGCGTGGTGCCTTTTATGCGTATATCAGCCGTTGCGCTTAAAGTATTGTCTGCTCGCAAACCAGCTTCTATTAAACCGTGGTTATCAACCTGCTCTACGCTCAATTCAATGTCATTGGCGGCAAATAGATTGCTTTGATTCGTCAGTTTTTCTGCTTGAACCTTGACTTGATCGCCAGCATAAACTTGCTGAGTTAAATCAACCTCTTGCGCATTCACTGTGAGCTGCTGTGCGGCACTTACACGCGTTAGCGTTAGCTTGCCGCTGGTATCTATTTTAATATCACCAGCACTGCTAGCCATGTCACCGGCCAGGTTCACGCCGACACCCATTTCAGTACCGACTAAACGAATAGCGCCAGCGTACATGCCTCCCAGCGCGGAGCTATCAATAGCAAAGCTGGGCTTATCTTCTGGATGCTCTACTTTTGCAGTGGTCGCGAGGGTTTGCGCATCCACACTGTTACGACCGGTAATAATATTCAGCTCATTGGCATGCAGTTCAGCGTTAATTTTTGCGCTGCGGGTAATCAGATCAAATTGACTGATATTCGTCGCATTAAGTCCTGCGCCAGCAATTTCAATCTGTCCACCGGTCACGTCATAGCGCGATAATTGACCCTGTTCAATCACTGGCTGTCCGCTAGCCAATGAGACATGCGGCGTATTGATAAAACCGCAACCATCACAGGTGATGCCATGCGGGTTTGCTACGACCACATGTGCTTGGTGACCTGCGACCTCGGTGTAACCTTTTAGCTGACTGGCTTGCCCACCATTAACCTCATTGAGAATCAGCTGCGCAGGCTGACCTTGTAAGTAGCCATTGCCAATAATAGTGCCGCTCAACAGCGTTTGCGTAAACTTTTCAGTACTGTTATTTAAAATCAACCCTTGTTGATCGACGTTATAATCGATGAATTTATTATGCGATAAGCCCTTTTCATTAGGCTTCGCAATAATAACCATCGGCACCCCATTACCCGCTTGAGTCATGTACGTATGACCACCAGCACTGGCATCCACACGCACTCCTGCGGCAAGAGAACATAACGGCTGCAGCCACATCACACTGATTAATGTATGGGCGGTGACTTTAAATAAACGGCTATGCGTATTCACACTGAAATCCTTTTCAGAAAAACACATCAAATCGGAAATAAACGGGGCGCTCTTTACGCTCAACAATGTTGGGTCGCGACAGTGAATGTGCAGCTGTCAATGACAGCGCCATATGCTTGCCTCGCGCACTCAATTCAAGAGCATGACTGGCTAAGCGACCACTTTGTTCATGGTTATATTGATCACCACGAATCGCACCCATATCGTATGCAGCAGTAAGGCTGTAGTCCTGTGCAATAGGTTTCAACCAATCCCAAGTGACCGGCCGTGTCCAACGCAATTGATTGCGTAAGTAATAACCACTGTCACCGGTGACGGATTGCTCTTTAAAACCGCGCACAGAATACAACCCACCCAAGCTAAAACGCTGTGGACTGAACAACACATCTTCACTGCGCTGTGCACTAAAAACGCTATCAAAACTAAAACGCTCGCCTAACCATTGAAATGGATGTAAATAGCTGGCGGTTAGTGTGTATTTGTTATACCGCGCAACGGGCTCACCTTTCTGTAGATGGCCAGAACGCTGGGCGTCTAATGCACCGACACCACGCTGGTAGCCAAGATCGACGTTTATAAAGGCAGGACCAATGCGTCGCCCATGATTGAAGCTGACCTGCTGCTCCGTAAGACGCTGACTGGAGACATCTAAACGATAATTATCTAGATAGTTACGACTGCGCAAATGATTAAGACTCAAACCAAAAGCCGTTTTGCTGACAGCATTGCGATGCAAGACACGCTCAGCAGTCAGTGCTTGAGTCGTACTGACGCCATCAAGCAGAAATGAAAACCCTTGCACGTAATTTTTAGTACGATAGTAGCTATGATTGTAAAAGTAATTAAACGTCCACCAACCGTAAGGTAGGCTGTAATTTAGACCATGCGTGGCTGAATGCTTATAATGATCACTCACTGCATCGCCGCTCCCTCGCAAGCTCAACTGGTCGGCTAAACCCAGTGGGCTATCCCATGCAAAATCAAGCCCCCACTGCTGTTCGCCGGTGCTACGCTGACCATCGTTATGCCGATTTAAAGCCACCCGCCAAGGCTTCAGCTTTTGTCCTTGCAAGACGACGCGACTCGAACCGACCTCTTCTCCTGGCGTCAGCTCCAAGCTGATCTGCCGCGACGGTAGACGTGATAACTGATCAACCAGCTGTTCTAATTCTCGTAGATTTAAGCGCTCACCAATACGCGCCGGAGAGCTCATTGAGATTTCCAAAGCAGTGCTTAAGTTGCGCCCGTTAATGCTATCCAGACGCCCTTCAATCACTTGAATCTTTAGCACGCCGTCTTGCAAATCTTGCGCTGGTAGATAGGCGCGCGTAGTGACATAGCCACGCTTGAGATATGCACTGGTAATCTCGCTTAGCAAACGATTGAGGTCACTAGCGGTTAAACATCGCTCAATAAAAGACTCGATTAATGCGGCTCGTCGTCGCACGGATAAAGCATGTGCACCGTTGAGTTCAATGCTGTTGATCTGCAAGCAGCCTGTACTGTCGTCTGCAGGTAAGCTAGGAACGCTACGCATCTGACCTGGGAGCGATTGCAGTTCTTCTAAGCGGCGCTGCTGCTCTTGTAGTAAGCGCTCTTGGCGCTCGCGCGATAACTCTCTATCCGCAGGAAGCGGTGCCTGCGCAAGTGCACTCGAGAAATACAACAGGGATAATAAAGCACATCCATATGCTCTTAATAACATAACGTTCCTGCCCAACAATTAATAATGTATGCCAAGACATAATCATTGAAGTACAGACCTCGAGTATTATCAAAAAAACTTAAGTGACCTATCTCTCAAAACAAACAAACAAAAGAAAGTCTAAGAAGCTCTGTTTACTATTTTTAGACAGCCGAAAGCTGGCAATCCAGACAGTTTTGTATGGATTGCACAGCACACTGCGAATTAAGCACATTATTTTGATTGAGGCGTCAAACACCACAACGAGGTTATTTCTGCACTACGCGCCACAAACAACGGGTCAGTATTGTCTTGACTGCGACCATGTTTAGGCTGCGTATCGAGGCGGTATTTAACCTCTAAACCCGCCTCAGCAAACCAGCTTAGTAACTCTTCTCGAGTGCGTAGTTGCAGATGCTCGGCTAAATCAGAAAGTATCAGCCAAACGTCACCCTGTGGCGCTAAATGTGCTGAAGCGCCCTGCAAGAATCCGCGCAACATCGCGCTATTGGCATCATAAACGGCGTACTCCAATGGTGAACTGGGCTTAGCCGGTAACCAAGGTGGATTACAGACAATCAGATTGGCTAATGGCGCGTCAGTCGGAAATAAATCGGCTTGCTGCAACTGCACGCTGGGTAGCTCTAAACGCGCAAAGTTCTCACCTGCGCAAGCCAAAGCACGCGGATTGAGATCGGTGGCAATCACCTGTTTAACCCCGCGTTGCGCCAAGATAATCGCTAGCAATCCGGTGCCAGTGCCGATATCAAAGGCCAGATCATGCACAGCAGGCAGCGCTGCATCCAACATCAGCTGCACGTACTCATGCCGAGTTGGCGCAAACACGCCGTAATGTGGGAAAACAGATAGGTCTAAACTGGCAATCGGCACGCCTTTCTCACGCCATTGCGCTGCGCCTAAAGCTCCTTGCAGATCACGAAAGGAGATTAAACAGGGTTCATCCAGCTCACCAAAGGCTGCGGTACAGGCTGCGCTAAATTCTGGAGCGCGGCGCAAACGGCTGATATAGCCAGCATCCAATTCCAACAGTAAACGACTTAACACCCTTGCGCGCTGGGCCTGAGCTTGGCGTTGCTGATGAAAGAGATTGGGGATCACCGCGGTATCAGGCGTGGACTTAGCCGACTTAGTAGCTTTGCTGAGTTTGCGTTGTTCTGTGCGTTCAATGCGCCGAGTCAACGCTTGCAGTAATTGCCGCGCATTATGAAAGTCACCTTGCCACAGCATTGAGGTGCCTTCACAAGCAAAACGATACGCTTCATCGGCCGTGGTCTTGTCATCCACCCGCACAATTCGCGTCGGTGCTGGATGTTGACTTTCAGAGAGCCAACGCGTGTTGCGCGTCACATCATTTTCTTGCCACTGCACATACTGTTTTTCTATTTGCAACACGTTGTCTACCCTTCGCCATCAACAAGACTGTATGTAAAGCGCAAGACTCTCTCGATAACATCGTCTGCGCGCTAATTACTGTATTTAATTCAGTTAAAACTCTAGCCAAAATCGTTCTGCTCTGCTCTTTTACCTGACGTTCTACGCTCCAGAAATATTCTGACCTACATCGTTAGAACAAGGTCAGCAAAATATTGTCAAGGATAACAGCTAACACCGTACAATAGGCGCCAGCAGCTTCGACCAACTGCCTGCTTAGCCCTCTGACTTGAGTTTTTACACATGCCGATTTTTACTCTGCGCCACTTACCTAGGTTGCCCTCCTTCTCTTTGCCTGCCTTTTGTGGGGCGTTATTGTTCGGTGCGATAGGCAGCTTGTCAGGCTGCCAGTTCTTGGAGTCGCGCGCCACCAGTGACGTGCTAGCCGACAGCGGCGTGGTGCGTGTGCAAGGTATTGTCAAGTCCAGTCATATTGCTAAAAACACAGCGGGTATGCCGTTGATTGAAGCCGGTAACTTTCATGACTTGTTATTTAGTCTGGGCTACAGCCACGCCAGTGACCGCCTCACGCAAATGGTGCAGCTGCGCTTATTAGCACAAGGCCGCTTAGCTGAACTGCATGGCGCACCAATGCTAGATCTTGACCGCTTAATGCGCAGTATTAATCTACGCGCCGCTGCGCACACTCTGTATAAAAACGCACCAAAAAACTTGCAATCTTTTTTTGAAATTTATGCGCGCGGGATTAACGCCTATTTATATCAAATGCGCGATGACTTACCGCCAGAACTGGCACAAGCCAAATTTAAGCCCGACTACTGGAAAGCCGAAGACAGTGCCTTATTGTTCAGCTTATTTAGCTTTAGTCAAAGCGGTAATCTCGCGGAGGAAGTCTTAGCTTTAGCCTTGGCTCAGCGTTTAGATGCTCAGCAGTTACCCTGGTTATTGCCTGTGTATCCGGATGAGCCTTTGCCACTGGATGAAACCGCAAAGCTGCTGGCCATACCCCGCTCAGCGATACAAAACAGCGCCTTACAGCACAGCTCCCTGCAATTGCTCGACACGCTTAACCAATTCTCAGCCCGTAACTCACTGCAAGCGCCTTTAGCAAGCAGTTGGGTCGCCAGTGCCTCGCACAGTCTCAAGCGTCGCAGTCTCTTAGCACTGACCACCTTGCAGAATTCGCCAGCAGCAGTTTTATCCGCATCGAATGCACAACCTGCCCCGTATAGCTGGGTCAATTTGCACTCGCCACAACTGCAAGCGACCGGTTTAACCATTCCTGGCGTGCCTTTATTAATCTCCGGCTTTAATGGTCATCTGGCCTATAGCATGAGCGCAGTGATGGCCGATACGCAGGATATATTTATTGAAAAGCTGCGCCGGCACAAGGGTCGACTGGAGTATTTCAGCGAGCAACACTGGCACCCTGCCCAACAGCGCATAGAAACTTTTTTTATTCGCGGCCAACGCCCCGTACGGGAAATTTTATACAGCACCGCGCACGGACCTTTATTAACCACTCTAGCGGCCACTCACAGCAGCGGCTATGGTTTAGCGCTGCAACATGCACACCTGGCCGATGACAACAGTTTAAACGCTATTTGGCAGCTGCTACGCAGCAAAACAGTTGAGCAAGCCACGCAGCTTGTGTCCCATCTACGCGCGCTACCGGCCAGTGTTTTACTGGCCGATGCGAAGCATATTGCTTGGCAAGTGACGGGTTTGTATCCCAATCGCCGTAACAGCCGTGGTCTCTTCCCTTCAGCGGGCTGGGACGCCTCTGTGGCATGGGAAGGTTACGCTGATCCAATGCTGCACCCTTATGACCAAGATCCGCAGCAAGGTTGGCTCAGCGCGGCCAATCACCGTTTGACTCAGCCCGGCTATGGCATGCAGCTCTCGAGCAGTTGGGCCAACCCCGAGCGCGCTGAAAACCTAGCTCAGCAGTTAGCCAAAAGACCCATCGCAGCAAGCCTAGCTATGCCGAACAGCACAGCGCAACGGCCTTGGTTAATCACAGAGTTACAAGCCATGCTCAACGCCGGCGGTATGCCGCAAGCACTCAAACAGGCCCTACAAAAACTGCCCGCCCCACAAGGTGCAGCAGCGCAACAAGCCCTGCAACAATTTTTAGCACTGTCTGCCCAACACCCGTTAAGCACAGCCAATGCCCTGTGGCTTGAGCATTTCCTCGCACAGACGCAAGCGCAGCTGTTTAAAGCAGAACTGCAGAGACTACCAGCCAGTATGCAACAGGCGTTTGCCTTACATAATCAGCACAGCTACCCCGCTTGGCTGGACCATCTACTCGGCCGTGAAGACAGTCCATTCTGGTCAACAGTATCGCAATCAAAAGCACAGTTTTTAGTCGACAACCTACTCAGCAGCCGTCAAGCGACCGGCGACGCGAGGTCAGACGCACAGATAAGCAATAGTCAGCTACTGCTGGTGGATTTCTCACGCTCAATACCTGTGTCCGCCGCCAGTTTTAGCGGCCAATCAGACAACCCCCACAGCCCCTATTTCGCGTTGAAAGCAGGCAGCACAGGCAAATTTTATCCATTACCTGTTAACTATAAAGATGTGAATGCTGTGTATGGCAAGCAGCGCCTAACCTTATTGCCTGCGCCTTAACCAGTAAGGTCGCCAAGCAAGGCGGCCTTACTCTATGAAGCACAGCACGCCATTACTCGAAGTGAACTGCGTTAGGCCTGTGTCAAGCGCCGCTATAAATGGCTCTGCGCTCATATCGAGACAGGATGTCTCCTTGAGCGCAGAGCGCCATGCACATCACGTCTATCACTGCGCTTACACTTAATCTTGCAAGTCAGTTAACAGCGGCAAAGGCTGCAGAACCTGCGCTGTTAATATTAAAAGCCTAAGATCTAGCCGCACTTACTGTCACCACAAGCTAAACAGGTTAAACAGCCATCCATCTGTACCGCTGCTTGGGTGTGACACTTGCTACAGAGCTGCGCACCGACGGGGTAGTTCTCCGTGCTGTCATCGCAATCAGCGGCCATCTGTTTTGCCGCTGTTCGCTGTTCAAACTCAGCCCTTTTTTGCGCCACAAACTGTTGTTGATGCTCATCGAGGTCATTGTCCATCAAGCCAATAAATTTAAGATGGCGCTCTAATACATCACCAATTTCCGCCACTAACGACGGCATCCACTGGCCACCTTGCTTAAAGTAACCGCCTTTAGGATCAAACACACTTTTCAGCTCTTCGACCAAAAAGGTGCAATCGCCGCCCTTGCGAAACACTGCAGAAATAATCAAGGTCAGCGCGGCAATCCACTGGTAGTGTTCCATGTTTTTCGAATTGATAAAGACTTCAAACGGACGGCGCTGCTCATGCTCACTGCCCTGATTGAGCACAATGTCATTGATCGTAATATAAAACGCATGCTCTGAATTAGGCGTTTTAATTTTATAGGTGGAGCCGACTAAGGTCTCCGGCCGTTTAACTTTTTCATGCATCTCAACAAACTTTGGCGCTGGGAGTGCAGCAGGTTCTGCTAGCGTCTGCTCATTGGCCGACACTAACTCATAGCCAACGATTTTTTCGCTGATTGTAATGCTCATCGTCTGTTCCTCAGCTTAAAATTTACCGTAATAGCCTTCTTTCAAGGCCTCATAAAGATTGGCGGCACTGTGCAACTCACCATCGTATTCAATCTGCTGATTACCTTTAGCCTCAACCGTTGAACCATCGGCCAGCTTGAAGCGATAAGTGGTTTTCACCAGATCATCTTCTTTCACCAACACCCCTTGAAATGCCTCGGGGTTAAAACGGAAAGTGGTGCAACCTTTTAACCCCTGCTGATAGGCATAGAGATAAATATCTTTAAAGTCCTCATAAGGATAATCGGTGGGCACGTTGGCCGTTTTCGAAATTGATGAATCAATCCATTTTTGCGCTGCAGCTTGCACATCGACATGCTGAACGGGACTCACTTCATCGGCGCTAATAAAGTATTCAGGCAGGCTTTTAGTCGTCGCCTCGGCATCAATCAGGGTGCGATATGCCAATAGTTCATAGCTGAACACATCAACTTTCTCCTTGGATTTTTTACCTTCACGAATAATATTGCGCGAATAATGATGGGCAAAACTTGGCTCAATACCATTGGAGGCATTATTGGCCAGCGATAAGGAAATGGTGCCGGTTGGCGCAATCGAACTGTGGTGAGTAAAACGCGCGCCATGCTCGGCCAAGGCCTCAACCAACTCTGGTTCTGCCGCAGCTACTTGCTGCATATAGCGACTGTATTTAGCCCACAACACTTTACCTTTGATTTTTTCGCCGATTGTGTAGCCGTCATCAAGCATTTCTGGACGCTTGGCTAGCATTTCCCCAGTAACCCTGAACTCTTCCTCCATCAGCGGCGCCACGCCTTTTTCCTGGCCCAATTGCAGACCTGTACGCCAACCTTCCAGCGCCATCTCTTTGGCCACTTGTTCGGTAAATTCCAGTGACTGCGGATCGCCATACTTCATGCGTAGCATACAGATGCTTGAACCCAGCCCAAGAAAGCCCATACCATGCCGACGTTTGCGCATAATTTCTTCGCGCTGCTCAGGCAAAGGTAAGCCATTAATTTCGACAACATTATCCAGCATGCGGGTAAAGATGCTGATCACTTTGCGGTACTCATCCCAAGCAAAACTGGCCTGTTCGGTAAAAGGTTGACGGACAAAACGGGTCAAGTTGATCGAACCGAGTAAGCATGCGCCATAAGGCGGCAGTGGCTGCTCCCCGCAAGGATTGGTGGCGCGGATTGCTTCACAGAACCAGTTGTTATTAAACTCATTGACGCGGTCAATTAGGATAAAACCTGGTTCAGCAAAATCATAAGTGGACGCCATAATCGCATCCCAAATCCGCCGCGCTTTAAGACTGCGATAGACTCGACACGCGACCATGCCATCGTCACGGGTTATATAGTTTTTGCTTGTCGACCAATAGCGCCAAATCACTTGACGCGTATCATTGAGGTCTAATTTTTCGGTTTCTAATTCAGCCGCAGTTAAAGGGAAAGATAACGCCCAATCGCTGTCATCCTGCACTGCTTGCATAAACTCACTGGTAATCAGCAACGACAGGTTAAACTGACGCAGACGGCCGTCTTCTCGCTTAGCACGGATAAACTCCAGCACATCCGGGTGACCGACATCAAAAGTCGCCATTTGCGCACCACGACGACCACCGGCAGAGGAGACGGTAAAGCACATCTTGTCGTAGATATCCATAAACGACAGCGGCCCAGAGGTGTAAGCGCCAGCACCTGAGACATAGGCGCCTTTGGGTCTAAGCGTGGAAAACTCATAGCCAATGCCACAGCCCGCTTTTAAAGTAAGCCCAGCCTCATGCAGTTTGCTTAAAATATCATCCATCGAGTCATTAACAGTTCCCGACACGGTGCAGTTAATGGTCGAGGTCGCGGGTTTGTAAGCTGTGGCGCCGGCATTGGAAATAATCCGGCCGGCCGGAATAGCACCACGGTACAGTGCCCATAAAAACTGCTCATACCAATGCTCGCGCTGCTCCGGCAACTCAATTTCAGCCAACGCCCGCGCCACACGTTGATAGGTCGCATCAATATCACTATCAATGCCCTGGCCATCCTTGGTTTTGAGGCGATATTTGGCATCCCAAATATCCAAAGAGGCGGGCTGTAAGTCTATATTGACCGATGTTGAAACCTGAGTAACTGCCGCAACAGCTTGATTCATGCTGGACTCCTAAAAACCTGATCTGTGCTAAAGCGCTCTAAAAAATACTCTTTGAAGTACCCCTAAGAAAACAGCAAAAACACAACATAGTGTAGATAGCAAAGGATGCTACTACCATATATGGTAAATAACAAACTCAATACAACTCTGGTAATTGATGCAGATCATGGCCAAAAAAAGAACGCCGAGACTGCTGGCTTACAGAATCGACCGCTGGTCGGAAGGCTGTTTAATTTTAGGAGTGAAGCAAGAGTTTGGGCTCAATATACGAACAGGCAGGGTAAGGTTTCGCCTGATGCCGTTGTCGCTCAATGATGACGGCAACATCTACAATGCTACTTTGCCGCCGATCCCACTTACATTCTCTGCCTTATAGTGGGCTGGCAAATAAATGGGGCAAATCCGCCGAGGCACCATCATAGACAATACGGCCATCGGTCAGACGAATGGTGCGCGGGCAGCGGGCACTTAAACGCGGGTCATGGGTCACAATCACAATCGCACACTGGTGCTCAACGTTAAAGCGCTCAAATAAACTAAACACTTCATCCGCCGTTTGCGTATCCAAGTTACCGGTTGGCTCATCAGCAAACACCAGCGCCGGCCGCGTCACTAACGCCCGAGCAATCGCCACGCGCTGCTGCTGACCGCCGGATAAGCGATTGGTCGATTGGTGCATAAACTGAGTCAAACCCACCTCACCCAACAAGTACTGCGCGTACTCAACTTGCGCTGTTGAAGGCTTACCAAAGCGTAACATCAACGGCATCAAAACATTATCCAACACGCTAAACGCACTGATCAGATGGTGAAACTGAAAAACAAAACCAATCGACTCACTGCGCAATTGCGTGCGCTGCTGTTCAGTCATGCCCTGCACCAGCTGTCCTTGAATACGCAGCTCGCCGGATGATGAGACATCCAGCAAGCCCATGACATTTAGCAGGGTACTTTTACCCGAGCCAGAAGTACCCACCAAGGCCACCAACTCACCACGACTGACCTGCAAGGAAATATCATGCAAGACATGGTTTTGCAGTGGCGTCCCCGTGTTAAAGATTTTATTGAGTTTGTCCAGCTGCAAGACCACCTGCTGATCAGCGCGGTCGGTGAACCGCTGCAACTTAGACATAGCGAATGGCCACCGCCGGATCATATTTCGCCGCACGGCGCGCCGGCACCATGGCGGCGACTACACCTGCCGCCGTAGCAATCAAAATCGCTGAGAGCAACATTGAAGGCTGCAGACGAATGACAAACAAGCGCCCTTCAATGCCATTAAACACTTGGACTAAGCTATAGCCGACCAATACCCCCAGCAGCGAACCGGCTAAACCCAGCAGTCCGCCCTGCAACAAGAACACCCGTAGAATCTGCTGCTGGGTACTGCCCATCGCACGCAAAATACCAATTTCACGGGTACGCTGCACCACACTCACCGCCAACACACTGGCAATACCAAAGGCCACCGACAAAGCGACAAACACGCGAATCATTTGCGTGGTCATGGTTTGTGAGCTTAAAGCATTGAGCAGCTGGCCGTTACTTTCCATCCAACTTTGCACATGCAAGCCGGTGAGTTTAGTCAGGCGCTGCGCCCAATATTCAGCGGTGAACACATCCGAAATTTTCAACTCTAAAATAGTGATGCCGCCAGGCAAATCAAGCAAAGTTTGCGCTTGTTTCAGGTCCGTATAGACATAACGGCTGTCCAGTTCGCGCACGCCCATTTCAAAGATACCCGCCACATCCATCACCACCTGACGATTATCTCCGGCATCCAAGCGTACTTTATCGCCGGTACGCAGGCCTAAGTCTTCAGCCAGCTGACGGCCGATCAAGACATCACTGGCGCCAACACTAAAGCGCCCTTCCTGCAGATATTCTTCAAGCTCAATAATCCCAGCATAACGCTCGGGATCAATACCCATTAAGGCAATCGAGGCGCGCGCGCTACCTTTCTGGGCAAAGGCGGGTCCAGAAATCAGCGGCGAGACTGCATTTAACGCCGGATGCTGATCTAACACATCACGCACTTCTTGCCAGTTATTAATGGTTTGCAGGCGCTGCGCACGCGGGCTTTCTAGCGCCCAGACATACTGACCTTCAGGCGTCTGCGAGAAAATATTATGCTGACGGGTCGCTTCAATCCGAATGTGCGCTTGCGTGCCCAAGGTTCGTTCAATCACATTAGTTTGCAAACCAGTCATCAGCGCAGTAATAAACACAATCACTGCGGCACCGACTGAAATAGCCACACTAATTAACAAGGTTTGCAAAGGATTATCGGCTAAAAAACGTAGCGCGATACGCCATTCAATCCACAGCGAAGCACGCCATCTGCCCACACCACTAACGAATGACATGCTGCGCCTGCTCAAAGCGCACCTGGGCACGCTGACCATCGCTTAATTTATCCGCCTGCACCACCACATCACCTTCAGCAAGACCGGAAAGAATTTCACTGTGAGTCATATTGCGTAGGCCCAGCTGCACATCAGCGGCATTGACGACACCGTCCTGCCAACGCAAAACCTGTGCCTGCCCTGTCGCATTAGACAGCAGATAATCATTAGGCAAAACCAAGGCACGCTCACGTTGTGCAGCAATAATATTGGCCGAGACCGTCATGCCCTGTAAAAATGCATGAGGCTGCTTGGCCTCATCAGCCAAGACACTGATATGCACATCAATGGTACCGCGCGAGCTGTCGACGGCTGGGGCAATAAAACTGACGATGCCAGGCACCGTTTGCGCCGGCCAGGCATCGGCAATCAGCTGCACAGATTGCTGCAATTGTAAGGGAGCAAAGCTTTTCTCATCCAAGGCCACCACCACTTCAAGACCATCACTGGCCGCACCCTGACGATCCAGCCCATCACTACGAGCGATTTCTAGCAGCACTTTACTCGGTTGCACCAAATCGCCGGGTTCAACATTGCGCGTTTGTACACGTCCAGCAAAAGGTGCATAGATACGGGTTTTCGCCAGTTCTGCCGCAGCGCTAGCAATACGCTGCTGCAATAAACGCTCTTCGCTGCCATTGGCCGCCAGTGAATCTGCGGCCAACTGCGCACGGGTTAGCGCCGTTTTCGCATTGAGTTCCAAGCGCTGTGCTTGCTCAGCCTGCTCGGTGGCAAGCATGCCTTGCTTAGCCAAGGTTTCACGGCGGCGCGCTTCACGGCTGGCTTGGCGCAGATTATCGCGCGCCTCAACTAAAGCCGCTTGCGCTTGTGGACGACTGGTTTTTTGCAATTGTTGCAGCAAGGTTTGTGCTTGGGCCAAGCGCGATTGCAACTCATCTGGGTTCAGTTCAATCAGCACATCACCTTTACTGACCCGATCACCTTCGCGGACATGGCGAGCGATGACCGTTCCGGTGATTTCACTACCAATCCGCGCCAACGACTGATAACGCACCTCACCACTGGCGACAATGCGCAGTTCCAGCGGCAACAGCTCAACCCTTAAGGCGGGCAGAACTGGACCACGCCACTTGGCGATCCCTATCAGTACAGCGGCGCACAGTGCCGCAATGACAACCCCATAAATAATGCGCATCTAAGCCCCGTGACAGCAGTATTACACCAGTTCGATGGCATCTGGCAGGATACGGATTAAACCGTGTTTATACAGACCACCAATGGCTTTTTTGAAATTACCTTTACTCACACCAAAGGCTTCAGCAATCACTGGTGCAGGGCTTTTATCACTCAGCGGCAAGCGGCCATTATTTGCATCCAGCTGAGCCAGAATTGCCTCACTTAAGCTATCGCGCAGCTCTCGCCCTTGTGGCTGCAAGCTCAGATTGGTCAAACCATCCTCACGTATTTCGCGGATAAAACCACGTTCCTGCATACCGCTACGCAAAAATTTAAAAGCTTCATTTTTATGCACAAGGCCCCAATGCTTGCCATTGATAATCGCCTTAAAGCCTAGATCAGTGGCTTCGGCAATCAGCAAATCAACCTCATCACCCACCGTATAGTTGGCTGGGGTTCGATCTAAATAACGGTCTAAACGTGCGGTGGCAGTAATGCGTTTGGTGCGTTCATCAATATAGGCATACACCACACAATAATCACCCACCTGCAGCGGACGCTTTTCTTCAGAATGCGGCAGCAATAAATCTTTATTTAAGCCCCAGTCTAAGAACAAACCAATGCGGTTGATATCCACCACTTTCAGACTGGCAAACTCACCGACTTTGATAGTTGGCTTACGGCTGGTCGCGATGATGCGATCTTCACTGTCTAAATAGACAAAGACATTGACCCAGTCTTCATCTTCGCAGGGTTCACCTTTAGGCATTTCACGCCGTGGTAAAAGAATATCCCCTTGCGGACCACCATCCAAATACACGCCAAAATCAGCCTGTCGAATGACTTGCAGGGTATTCACATCTCCAATCAACGCCATGCGTATGCACCTTAGTTCAACACTTAAAGAAGTCTATTATGCCTGTTTAAGCAACCGTTGCGGGTGATTTAATGACGCACCTCAGTAGGAAAGCATGACAAGAAGAAACCCAGCGCAATAAGTACCGCGATTGACGGCAGTAAACCTGATCAAACGGCTGTTTCTCTTGCTGCGCGGCGCGCTCACAATTCAGCGAGAATACGCACAACTGCTGATCGCGTGCCCCTTTTCCGCTAGCGGCTAACATCCAAGGTCATCAGTTTGTACCCTTGCTCAGTGTCGGCAATGCCGCATTGGGTAGACTATAAAACTGTTGGTAGATCTGTAAATAACGCTGCTGTTCTTCTGCCCAGCGCTGCGCATCCCAGCCTAAGCGCGGCTGACAGAGCACACGCACTTGCTCCAGTAGCGCAACAGCACCCTGCGCCACCAACAAACCTAATCGAGTACGACGCAGCAACAGATCATCCAAATGAATCACCAACTCATGCTCACAGGCATAGGCCAATTGCGCCCATAAAATGGAGGTGTGGGCAATCTGCTGCGCGCCCACCTGTTTAAACACATGACAAAAGTTAGACCAATCTGCTCGATAACGACCATATAAACGCCGCTGTAGCTCCGCCGGCAGATCGACAAGGCAATCTACAGGCGCATCCGGCGCGGCACGCTGTACAGCATGCGGGGTTTCTTGCATCGACCGGCCATTAAAAACCGCACAAGCCGCCAAGACCTCTAGAGCCAGCAAACGAAAAGTGGTGAGTTTTCCGCCAGCGAGACTGACACGTCCAGGCTCAATCCACAGCACATGCTCACGCGATTCGTCCGAGGGTTTGTGTACACCCGTGCCGGTTTTAGCCACAATCGGCCGCACCCCTGACCAAGTTGAAAGCACATCACTTTGGGTGATCTGCGCATCTGGAAATACCTTGGCACAGCCCGCCAGTAAATACGCCACCTCAGCTTGGCTGATCGATGCTTCTTGGCTTAAATCACCATGGTGATCAATATCAGTAGTACCCACCACCGTGGCTCCTTGCCAAGGAAAAATAAACATCAATCGCTGATCCTGAGGATGCTGCACACTCAGCGCCTGCTGCACGGGCAAGCGTGAACGTGGCAGCAATAGATGACTGCCACGCAATGGTCGAATATGCTGTGTCTGCCCACTGAGCACAGCGGCCTCTGTCCACACCCCTTTCGCTTGGGCAACCGCCTGACAAGCTAACGACCACTGCTGACCGCTTAGCCTATCTTCAATCTGTAAACCCACAATACGCCGCTGAGTAGATTCAGCCGCCGCGTGACTGATATCGCGGTACACCGGCGCTACGACTTTTACCTGACTGACAATACATGCACCCAGTGCGCGTGCCTCCGCCAAGACATGCATGACTAAGCCGGCATCATCGGTGAGTGCATCTTGATACTGACTGGCACCGCTGAGCTTATCCTGCTGCAAGCCCGGTACAATCTCAGGCACCTGCCGCGCCGGATAAAACCTGTGCAAAGACTGCCCAGCAAAAGCATCGTAAAGACACAGCGCGCCGGTTAACCACCAGCGCCCGGGGAACTCGCCGCGATAATGAGGATAGACAAAGGCTAAAGGCTCAACTAGACCTGCGGCATCCTCTAACAAACGCTGTCGCTCTCGCACGCTATCACGGGTCAGCGCAAACTCGCCCTGGCGAATATAGCGCAGACCACCATGCACCATTTTCGAGGAGCGACTGGAGGTACCCCACGCAAAATCATGCTGCTCAAGCAATAAACAACGCCAACCACGCCGCGCCGCTTCGCGAATAATCCCAGCACCACTAATACCACCACCGACAACAATTAAATCCCAATTCTGCTCAACTAGGGTGGGTAACACCTGCTCACGCCAAGCGCGCGTCCAATTTAAATGTTCTGCTGTCGAGTTATTCATCGTGGTTATCCATACACTGCAACATCTAGCCAGACTTGATCCTATACGCAGCCAAACACAGAGCAGCCTGCAATGCAAAGGATGCTTAAGCAACAAGACAAAAACCAGACGCAGAAATATTAAGTTTTAAAGCGCAAATGAATAGCTGGCGAGGGCAAACTGTAGACTACCAACAGCGCAGAAGCAGTCAGACTGCCGATGACACGACCATTGATCAGTGGAGAATATTAAGCGCGCCAGTGCAGCGCGCTCAATATACTAGGCAGCCGCGCCGTTACAGAGTTAACGGGCGGTTTGAGGCTTTGATAAATTCTTTCTTTAAGTCGTCAAAGGTATGCACCGCAGGGAACTGCGGGAACTGCTCGATGACATTATCCGGCGCGTGGAACAAAATACCCGCGTTGGCTTCAGCCAGCATAGTGGTGTCGTTGTATGAATCACCGGCAGCAATCACGCGGTAGTACAAGGTTTTCAGAGCTAAGACAGACTGACGCTTAGGATCTTTTTGACGCAACTGATAGTCCACCACACGCCCCTTGTCATCGGTCACCAATTTGTGGCACAGCAAGGTAGGGAAACCCAACTGACGCATCAGCGGCTGGGAGAACTCATAAAAGGTATCCGAGAGAATTACTACCTGAAAACGCTCACGCAACCAGTTTACAAACTCAACCGCACCCTCAAGTGGCTTCAGTGTTGCAATCACTTCTTGGATATCGTTTAAGGTTAAACCGTGCTCATCCAGAATACGCAGGCGTTGCTTCATCAACACATCGTAATCAGGGATATCACGTGTGGTCGCCCGCAGGGATTCGATACCAGTTTTTTCTGCAAAGGCAATCCAGATTTCCGGAACCAATACACCCTCAAGGTCAAGGCAGGCGATTTCCACAGCAATTCCTCATCACATAAAAAAGATGCACTCTAGCCGCTCCACCCAGACCATGCAAGATTAAGATGATTTACCGACCTAATTATAGCCAAAAAGCATAAGCATAACGGTTTTTATTCATTCTAATAGCACTGCACTCTTTGCTAACATAGGAACCTTACCGTGCATATAAACCTTATAGGAATCGAGCATGACCACCTCAATTGATCTTCAGCAACTGATTGCTGATTGCGCCGACGCCTCCCCTAAAGACATTATTAAACACGCTTTTGCGGCCTTTGGCGATGAGCTGTGGCTGTCATTTAGCGGTGCCGAAGATGTAGTACTGTTAGATATGGCTTGGAAAATCAATCCGCAGGTCAAAGTCTTTAGCTTAGATACCGGGCGCTTACACCCAGAAACCTATCAATTTATTGAAAAAGTCCGCGAGCATTATCAAATTAGCATTGAGGTGCTATCCCCTGATGCTCAGCAGGTTGAAGCATTGGTGCGCGACAAAGGCTTATTTAGTTTTTATAAAGATGGTCACAGTGAGTGCTGTGGCGTACGTAAAATCGCGCCACTCAAACGTAAACTGGCCAAGGTTAAAGCTTGGGCCACCGGCCAACGTCGCGATCAAAGTCCTGGCACGCGCAGCAATGTTGCGGCAGTGGAGTTGGACCTTGCGTTTTCAACGCCAGAACAGCCGCTGTACAAGTTCAATCCTCTAGCACAAATGAGCAGCGAAGACGTTTGGGCCTATATTCGCATGCTTGAATTGCCCTACAACAGTCTGCATCAGCGCGGTTTTATCAGTATTGGTTGTGAGCCTTGTACTCGCCCTGTCCTGCCCAATCAACACGAGCGCGAAGGCCGCTGGTGGTGGGAAGAAGCCACGCAAAAAGAATGCGGCTTACACGCAGGAAATATTATCACCGCGCAATAATTCTGCCCTTGACTCATCTACGTAATAAATCCAACGTATTTTTTCATCCAATCACAATATAACGCGCTAAGCTGGTTATACTTGGCGCGCATCGCATAGTACTGGGTCTCTTGCTCAGTCACTCATCCATGCTTACATTTTATTTCTATCGTTAATTTATTTGGGAGCCCTATGAAAACCCCTGCACGCCTGATTCCCCTCGTCGAAGATGGGCTGATTGATGAGGTGTTACGCCCCCTAATGAACGGCAAAGAAGCTGCGGTCTATGTGGTACGCAGCGGCGATGAGATTCGTTGCGCCAAAGTCTATAAAGACATGGACAAACGCAGCTTCAAAAAGGCCTCCCTGTACCGCGAAGGCCGTAAAACCGGTAATAGCCGCCGCTCACGCGCCATGGAGAAAGGCTCAAAGTTTGGTCGCGGACAAGCTGAAGAGGCCTGGCAAAATGCTGAGGTGGATGCTCTCTACCGCCTAGCCGCTGCTGGCGTACGCGTACCCAAACCGTTTGGCTGTTTTGATGGCGTACTGCTGATGGAACTGGTCACCCTACCCGACGGCCAAGTCGCACCCCGCTTAAACGACGTGACCCTAGAGCCCGAGCAGGCCCGTAAAGACCATGCCACCTTAATGGAATCCATTAAGCGCATGCTCTGTGTCAGCTTAGTGCACGGCGACCTCTCTGAATTTAATGTGTTGGTCGATGAGCACGGCCCAGTAATTATTGATCTGCCGCAGGCCGTTGATGCTGCAGCCAATAACAATGCGTTCTTTATGCTCAATCGCGACGTCAACAATATCACTCAATATTATGCACAGTATGCCCCAGAGCTGCTTGAAACCCGTTACAGCCCAGAAATGTGGAGCCTGTACAAAGCAGGTCGCCTGGAGATGGACACTGTACTGACTGGCGAGTTTATTGAACCGGATACTGAAGCCGATGTTGATTCGGTTATGGCTGAGATTCAAGCAGTTCTAAGTGAGGAGCGTGAGCGTGTCGCTCGGGCTAATGCCGAGGACTTTGAAGACTTTTAAGCAAAGATAAGCTGTCAGTGTTTGCACTGGCAGTTTCTTCTAAGCAATAAAAAACCCGCTTAGAGCGGGTTTCTTGTGCAAGCACTGGCGGTGTGCTTGTTTAATATGGTGCCCGGAGCCGGAATCGAACCGGCACGGAGTTACCTCCGAGGGATTTTAAGTCCCTTGCGTCTACCTATTCCGCCATCCGGGCGGTAGAAGCGTGACTGGCTAGCTTAATGCTTGTCCCAATCGAGGGCGCTAATATATGAGATCCTTTCGGTAAGTGCAAGCTTTTATTAAGGTTTTTCTTTAAAAAGTGCTTTTTTAATTTAAATGATGCCAGCAAGCCCATACTGCACAATACATGCCCAAACCGATAAGCAAAAAAGAGCACGTGCCCTTCGTCTTAGCAACACGCTTATCTAGCAGCGCAGCGCGCACTGCTGGGTCTCGTTCGCAGGACATAACCTGTCCTCACTTAAAGCCGTTAAACTCAGTTTTTACAGCGCACTGTAGCCCTAGCACACAAACAAACCAACTTACTTCGTATTTATTGAGCAATAAAGCAAAAAAATAGCATTCTAGACAATGTACTAGTTTACTTAATCGAACGAATGCGTAACATATGCGGTAGCCAGTCTATCATCAGATAGGTTGCTTCCATGGACACCCATATTAAGGGGAACAAGATGAATAATGTTCTAAAATTTTCTGCATTAGCATTAGCTGCTGTTTTAGCAACTGGTTGCAGCAGCGTTTCAACTGAAACTGAAGCTCGTTTAACTGCGACTGAAGATTCAGTAGCACGTGCACAAGCACGCGCTGACGAAGCGTACAGCAAAGCTGACGAAGCGATGAGCGCTGCTCAACGTGCACAGCAGACTGCTGACGAAGCTAACGAACGCGCTCTGCGTATGTTAGAAAAAGCCAGCCGCAAGTAATATTACTTGCTAAGGCAGAAAGGCCAACTTATATAAGTTGGCCTTTTTTATGCCTAGCATTAAGTCAGACCCTAGCCGCGCGGCACACATCAGCCTGCGACTGACTTAAACCATCCAGCGGCTTAGAATCTGCCTCGCCAACTCGCCATGAACTGTCTAAAACTCTATCGCCCAAAACGATAAAGGCCACCTAATGAGGCAGCCTTTATCATGGTGCAAATCGACTTAAAGTACAGCGTTAGCCAACAAAGCTCAGCAATACACCTGCAGCAACAGCCGAACCAATCACCCCTGCTACGTTAGGGCCCATGGCATGCATCAACAAGAAGTTTTGTGGATTAGACTCCAAGCCAACCTTATTGGATACACGTGCAGCCATAGGTACAGCAGATACTCCAGCAGAACCAATCAAGGGATTGATCTTGTGGACACTGAACTTATTCATAACTTTTGCCATGATAATGCCCATTGCTGTTCCTGCACTAAATGCAATCATCCCAAGCAATAAAATACCTAAGGTTTTTATTTGCAAGAATGACTCTGCCGACAGCTTAGAGCCTACCGTCAAGCCTAAAGCGATGGTCACGATATTAATCAGTGCATTACGCGAAGTATCAGCTAAACGCTCAACCACACCGCTTTCACGCATTAAGTTACCGAAGGCAAACATACCCACTAAAGGTGCCGCATCAGGTAGCAACATGCCGATTAACAAGCACAACACCAACGGGAAAATAATTTTCTCCGCTTGACCAACATGACGTAATTGCGACATCACAATGGCACGCTCTGCTGGCGTAGTTAATGCACGCATAATTGGCGGCTGAATCAACGGCACTAATGCCATATAAGAGTAAGCAGCCACAGCAATCGGCCCAAGTAAATCTGGCGCCAAGCGCGAGGTCACATAGATCGAAGTTGGCCCATCAGCACCACCAATAATAGCAATTGAAGCCGCCTCTTGCAGGGTAAACTCCAAACCTGGAATACCCAACATACCAATGGCTAAGGCGCCCAACAAGGTACCAAAAATACCAAACTGCGCTGCTGCACCTAAGAGCAAGGTTTTTGGGTTAGCCAGCATTGGACCGAAATCAGTCATCGCCCCCACACCCATGAAAATCAGCAGCGGGAAGACACTGGTCGGCAGACCTACATCGTAAAGCATCGTCAATAAGCCGCCGGACTCGGCCATACCTGCTGCGGGAATATTGGCTAAGACCCCACCAAACCCGATAGGGATTAACAACAGCGGCTCAAAACCTTTACGAATGGCCAAATAAATTAAAGCCATACACACGACGATCATCAAGGCTTGCCCAGCCTCGAGCTGATAGATACCGGTGCTTTGCCATAGACCTAAGAGCTTATCCATCATTCAGCCCTCAAGCTATTGTCAGCAGGCTATCGCCAACCGACACTGCATCGCCAACTTTAACGTTGACATCACCAATGACGCCGCGGCGGAAGGCACGAATTTCAGTTTCCATTTTCATGGCCTCTAAAATAATCACTACATCGCCTTCTTCAACAGCCTGACCTGGTTTCACCAGCACCTTAAAAATATTACCGGCTAAAGGTGCGCCCTGCGGATCACCAGCGCCAGCTGCCACTGGTGCTGGCTCACAAGCGGTAGCCTCACCAACAGGTTTTAATCCCTCAATATCGCCACCTTCATTGACTTGCACGACAAAAGTTTTGCCATTCACTTCAACGGTATAGGCTTGCGGTCCCGCAGATTGATATATTTCGTTACCCGTCGGCACCGGCTCAAATGCGTCAGGATTATCACGATTTTCTAAAAACTTCAGACCAATTTGTGGAAATAACGCATAGGTCAACACATCATCGATGATGTTGTCAGCCAAGCGAATATTTTTCTCCGCAGCCAACTCTTTGAGTTCAGCAGTGAGCTTATCCATTTCATTGTCTAATAAATCCGCCGGACGGCATTCAACCGCTTTTTCACCATTTAACACGCGCGCTTGCAACTCAGCATTAAACGGCGCTGGAGCAGCACCGTACTCGCCTTTCAATACGCCTGCGGTTTCTTTAGTGATGGATTTATAACGCTCGCCAGTCAATACGTTAATCACCGCCTGGGTGCCAACAATTTGCGAGGTTGGGGTCACCAATGGAATAAAACCTAAGTCTTCACGCACGCGTGGAATCTCAGCCAATACTTCATCAAATTTATCTGTGGCGCCCTGCTCTTTAAGCTGACCTTCCATATTCGTCAACATACCGCCAGGTACTTGTGCGACTAAAATACGTGAATCCACACCTTTAAGCGTGCCTTCAAATTTTGCATACTTTTTCCGCACTTCACGGAAGTAGGCTGCAACTTCTTCAAGCAATAACAGGTCAAGACCAGTGTCATGCTCGGTATTTTGGAACATGGCTACCACTGACTCGGTTGGCGAATGGCCGTAAGTCATCGACATTGAGGAAATCGAAGTATCAACGTTATCAATACCCGCTTCGACTGCCTTTAAAATCGCCACTGACGACAAACCTGCAGTCGCATGACATTGCATATGAATTGGAATCGACAAACTGGCTTTCAATTTGCTAACCAATTCATAGGCAATATAGGGCGTTAAAATACCAGCCATATCCTTGATTGCTATAGAATCAGCGCCCAAGTCTTCAATTTTCTTCGCCAGATCAACCCACATTTGCATATTATGCACAGGGCTGGTGGTGTAGGAAATAGTGCCTTGCGCATGTTTACCATTAGCTTTCACCGCCTTTAATGCGCGGTCAAGGTTACGCGGGTCGTTCATCGCATCAAAGACGCGAAACACATCCACGCCATTGACCGCAGCACGCTCAACAAACTTATCCACGACATCATCAGCATAGTGACGATAGCCTAATAAGTTTTGTCCGCGCAGCAACATTTGTTGACGGGTATTGGGCATCGCTTGCTTCAGCGCGCGAATACGCTCCCAAGGGTCTTCACCTAAATAGCGAATACAAGAATCAAACGTTGCCCCACCCCATGATTCAACCGACCAAAAACCAATTTGATCAAGCTTGCCAGCAATAGGCAGCATATCGTCTAGGCGAACACGGGTGGCTAAAATAGATTGGTGAGCATCACGTAGTACAACGTCAGTAATACCGAGCGGCTTTGTTGCAGTCATCAGGAAAAACTCCGTATAGGTACACTCAGCCGCGTCGGGCACGGTGTTGTTTAATGGCAAGTTGCATGGCTTGTAAGGTATCTGCATCGACAGCCCGTACACTACCCGCTGGTACAGGTGCTGCGACTGCTGTAGCAGTACGACTTTCTTCTGGAACAAAGCGCTCTAGAAGAAAAGACATACCGCGAATGCAATAAATCAGTAAAACCAAAAATAGAAAAACGAGACCCATACCGAAAAACATGAGTTCAACGCCTTCAAGAAGGAGTTGCTGAGAAGTCATATACGCTCCATTTCCTGAGTTGCAGGGGGCAATAAGTAGAGTTTGAACAATGCCGCCGCTCAGGCAAAGGCCAGTCAGCAACAGCTAAAACGCTGAAACATTAACGCGATTCAACCCTGATTAGCAAACAATAGAATGTTTTTTTACGCAGTCACTCATGAGCTTTGCCAATTTATTAGCATTTAGAGTAAAAATACTGTCGCTAAACCTAAGAATATAAAGAAGCCGCCACTGTCGGTCATCGCCGTAATTAAAACACTAGAACCCAGCGCCGGATCGCGCCCTAAACGCACCATAGTCATAGGAATAACCACGCCCATCAAGGCTGCCAGCAATAAATTCAAGGTCATCGCCGAGGTCATCACCACGCCCAACGACCAACTATCATAAAGTAACCACGCCACAAGGCCGACAACGCTGCCCCAAATCACACCATTAATCAGCGCCACACTCAATTCTTTGCGCAGTAAGCGTGTAGTGTTGCCAGTGGACAACTGATCCAAAGCCATAGCTCGAACAATCATGGTAATGGTTTGATTTCCTGAGTTACCACCAATACCTGCAACAATCGGCATCAGCGCTGCCAGTGCTACCAGCTTTTCAATCGAACCTTCAAATAAACCAATCACTCGCGAGGCGACAAATGCAGTAATCAGATTAATCGCCAACCACGCCCAACGGTTTTGCAGTGATTTCCACACTGAGGCAAAAATATCTTCTTCCTCTCGCAGACCTGCACGACTTAAGACCTCACTCTCCGACTCTTCACGAATCAAGTCGACCATCTCATCAACGGTTAAACGACCAATCAGCTTGCCACTTTTCTCCACCACAGGAGCAGAAACCAGGTTGTAGCGCTCAAAAGCTTGCGCAGCAATGGAACCATCTTCATCTGGGTAAAAAGTGACCGGCTCATCCGACATAACATCGTGTACTAAGCGCTCAGGATCATTGACCAACAAGCGTTTAATCGGCAACACGCCTTTTAAAATACCGGCAATATCCACCACAAATAGCTTATCGGTTTGGTCAGGCAGCTCTTTTAAGCGGCGTAAATAACGTAATACCACTTCAAGGGTAACATCCTCACGAATGGTCACCATTTCAAAGTCCATAATAGCGCCGACCTGCTCATCCTCATAAGACAGCGCTGAACGCACACGCTCACGCTGCTGCTCGTCCAATGACTCCATCAAGCCCTGAACCACATCGCGTGGCAGCTCTGGCGCCAGATCAGCCAATTCATCAGCGTCCAGATCCTTGGTGGCCGCGATAATCTCGTTCTCATCCATATCGGCAATCAGTGTTTCACGCACCGAGTCAGACACTTCAAGGAGAATGTCACCATCACTTTCGGCACGCACCAACTGCCAGATAGCTAAGCGATCTTCTAAGGGTAACGCTTCAAGAATGTAGGCAATATCGGCGGGGTGTAATTCGGTCAGTTTCTGCTGTAATTCTGCTAGGTGCTGTTGCTGCACCAAGGCATCCACACGCTCTTGATGATCGCTGCCTTGCCGCGCCACCCGTTCCTCAATCAATCGATGTCGTTGCAAGAGCTCAAGAACCTGTGAAAAACGCTCATGGAGGCGCTCCTGGGGCTTTCTCTCTTCAACTTCAGTCATAAATGAGGTACTCCACCCTTGCATGCTAGCGATGCAAGAGATTTATCAAGTGTGCATGGTGATTGCTCAATGGGAAAAAAATTTCTACTGAAAAATCATAACCAGCCAGTGTTGCACTGGCTTTCTAGGCACTAATAATACCACTGTAGTTAAGCTTTGCACCTAACAATTACTTTCCATCACCGACAATAGCGCGCACCACTCTGGTTATTCAAAAAATCCCGACTAAACTAAAAAAGCCCCCTGCAGGGCTTTAAAAGCTTAAGCAATACACCCAAGGATGACCCAGTGCGAATCTCTATCTATCTTCTGCTGGTTTTAACTGGCAGCCATAGCGCAGCGCTCAGCGCTGCAGTCCAAGTGTATCGATGCACGGCAAACAATGGCGCCGTGACCTTTAGCGATCACGGTTGCCCCAGCGCCAGCAGGCAGTCCACTTACCAGCTCGCCACACCTATCCCTCTCCCCGCCTTACCGCCCAGCACGAGTCAGCAGCGTTCGTCACAGCAACCCAGACAACACACTCGTGTCACCGTAATTGCAGAGGACACCCAGCCCTGCGGAGCTTTTAACCCAACCGAGCGGCGCACACACTTGGTCCGCAAGCAAGTCACCCGCGGCATGAGCCAGGCAGAGATTGAAAGTATGTTCGGCAAGCCCCTAACTCAGCGCAGCCACAATGGTATAACCCAGGCCACTTACCGCAGCGCTAAAGGCCACCAGCGCAGTGTACGCTTCGATCAGCGCGGCTGCGTACCCTAAAGACCTATAGTCAGCACCACACCTTTTACGCACAGCAGCCACGCAAGGCAAGGCAAGGCAAGGCGAGCACACCCTACCTGCAATAGAAATTCAGCTGAAATAATTCGCATACTTTCTCATAGGCAAAAAAAAACCTGCAATCAATGCAGGTTTTTTAATTTGGTGGACTCAGGAGGATTCGAACCTCCGACCGCTCGGTTCGTAGCCGAGTACTCTATCCAGCTGAGCTATGAGTCCAACTTGGTGCTTATCCAGATCACCGCTGGTATTACTTAAAAGAACCAATGACTCAGTTCTTTTAATTTGGTGGACTCAGGAGGATTCGAACCTCCGACCGCTCGGTTCGTAGCCGAGTACTCTATCCAGCTGAGCTATGAGTCCAGTGTGGCGCGTATTATAGAGCTATTTATTTGATAATCAAGTAGTTTTATTGTTATTTAAAACTCTTTAATAATCATTAACTCTGTAACACTCAATATGGCGGAGAGGGAGGGATTCGAACCCTCGACACCCTTTTGAGGTGTACTCCCTTAGCAGGGGAGCGCCTTCGGCCACTCGGCCACCTCTCCGTAACACGGTGCGTATCTTACCTACTTTTTTAGTAAATGCAAAGCAAAAACTAAAAATAGATTAAATACTTTCTTCTTCCTTCTCTTCTTTCTCTTTTTGAATGCGCTGATAGATCTCTTCACGGTGCACAGCAATCTCTTTCGGCGCGTTTACACCGATGCGAACTTGATTGCCTTTAACACCCAGCACAGTGACAGTAACCTCATCACCAACCATCAGTGTCTCTCCTACACGACGCGTTAGGATTAACATTATTTATCTCCTTGTATCAACAATTTAGGATTACAGTCTGCATCTGTAAGTGGTGCACAGGATACACTATCGCGCTTAACTAGGCATAATCAGAATGCTTATTTATTAAGCAAAGTCAATTATGGGCTCATTGGACTGACACAGCTAAGCCGTGTCACACCTAACCATTCAGCACTGATCCTATTTCTCTGGGGCATCCAAGCCAAACGCTGTGTGCAAGGCACGCACCGCTAACTCGACATATTTCTCATCAATTACCACAGATACTCTGATTTCTGAGGTTGAGATCATCTGGATATTAATATTCTCTTTGGCCAAGGCTTCAAACATGCAGCTGGCCACACCTGGATGTGAACGCATCCCGACCCCAACAATAGACACTTTCGCAATACTGGTCGTACCGCTCACCTCTCCAGCCCCAATCTCCAAGGCTGTAGCTCTTAAGACTTCGATGGCTTTGTCATAATCGATATTATTTACAGTAAAGGTGAAGTCCGTGGTGTTGTCTCGGGCAACGTTTTGCACAATCATATCAATATCGATATTCGCCGCACTGATCGGCCCCAAGATTTTAAACGCAACACCTGGCGTATCCGGAACGCCGCGAATGGTTAACTTAGCCTCATCACGATTAAAGGCAATACCAGAAATAATCGGCTGTTCCATGCTGTCCTCATTATCATCAGTGGTAATTAGAGTGCCAGGGCCCTCTTGAAAACTGTGCAGTACACGTAGCGGTACATTGTATTTGCCAGCAAATTCTACAGAGCGCAACTGCAATATCTTTGAACCCAAGCTGGCCATTTCCAGCATTTCTTCAAAGGTGATGCGATCCAAACGCTGCGCGCGCGAAACGACACGCGGATCGGTTGTGTACACGCCATCCACATCGGTATAAATATGACACTCATCAGCCTTGAGCGCAGCAGCCAAGGCCACTGCCGTGGTATCTGATCCACCACGTCCCAGCGTGGTGATATTGCCCTGCGCATCGACACCCTGAAACCCAGCGACCACCACCACCTTGCCAGCACTAAGCTGCTCACGCACTTTAAGCTCATCAATACTTAAGATGCGCGCTTTACCGTGCTCACTGTCAGTCACAATGGGAACTTGTGCGCCAGTAAATGATACGGCAGGCACTCCGATGTTATTTAAGGCCATGGCCAGCAATGCAATGGTGACTTGCTCACCAGTGGCAATCATCACATCCATTTCACGCAATGAGGGTTTCTTTGCAATCTGCTTGGCCAAGGCCAATAAACGGTTGGTCTCGCCGCTCATGGCCGATACCACCACGACAATATCATCACCCGCAGCACGGAACTTCGCCACTTTTTGCGCCACTTGCTCAATTCGTTCAGGCGAGCCGACCGAGGTGCCACCGAATTTCTGTACGATCAACGCCATTTTACTGCCGCCTTAATCATCCTTAGCGTTAAAAATAGTGCGTCGTGCAAACTCATCTTGCACAACGCACTGCTGTTTTAATTCATCGCTTAGCCTTTACTGGCCACATAGGCTGCTGTCACTGCCAAAGCATCATCCAGCTTAGCCAGCTCAACACCACTACCCTGCGCCATATCCGGACGACCACCGCCTTTACCGCCAACCACTGCAGTGGCCTGCTTCATGAGATCACCAGCTTTAAATTGGCCGGTCAGGTCTTTAGTCACCCCAGCGACCAGCACAATACGCTCATCATGCACACCGCCTAACAAAATGACCGCACTGCCCAGTTTGTTTTTTAACTGATCAATCAACACCAGCAACTCTTTGCCTTCCACGCCATCAAGACGCGCGGCCAAGACTTGAACACCATTGACCTCAAACGCAGACGCGGCAAGATCACTGCCTGCGGCGCGAGCGGCTTTGGCTTTGAGCTGCTCGATTTCTTTCTCTAAGCTGCGCTGCTGATCAAGAATGGCTTGCAGTTTATCCAGAACATTGTCACGAGTACCTTTGACCAGGCTCATAGCTTGCTTGAGCTGCTCTTCTGCACCACTGAGCCAGTTCCAAGCTGCGGCACCGGTCACTGCCTCAATCCGACGCACACCCGCTGCCACACCGCCTTCACTGGTGATTTTAAATATTCCAATATCACCGGTACGCTTAGCGTGGATACCACCACAGAGTTCGACTGAGAAACCATCCGCCATGCTTAAGACACGTACTTGGTCGCCATATTTTTCGCCAAATAGCGCCATAGCACCTTTGTTTTTAGCCGTTTCTATATCAGTAACTTCAGTACAGACTGGAGTATTGTTACGAATTTCTTGATTCACCCGCTCTTCTAAAGCCTTGATCTGCTCTGCGGTCAGCGCCTCAAAGTGGCTAAAGTCAAAACGCAAACGCTGACTGTCGACCAATGAGCCTTTTTGCTGCACATGCTCGCCTAAGATGTCGCGCAATGCTGCATGCAATAAGTGCGTAGCCGAATGACTCAACGCCGTAGCTTGACGTACCGTGGCATCCACTTGCGCAACAATACGCTCACCAACGCTCAGCGTACCTTGGGTGATACAGCCATGATGTAAAAAAGCATTGCCGCTTTTAGTGGTATCAGTAATTTCGATACACAAATGCTCAGCGCTTAAGTAACCGCTATCGCCAACCTGTCCACCAGACTCCGCATAAAATGGCGTGCGATCCAAAACGATCACTGCTTTATCGCCCTCTAAGGCAGATTCAACACTAGCGCCATCCTTTAGAATCATCAGTACTTTGGCCTCAGCCTGATGTTCTTGGTAACCCAAGAATTCAGTGTCGGCATCAACTTTAATCAGCGTATTGTAATCCAGCGAGAAGGAACTGGCGGAACGCGCACGTACGCGCTGCGCCTGCATTTCACGCTCAAAACCAACATCATCGACACTCAGCTCGCGCTCGCGGGCGATATCGGCGGTTAAGTCCATCGGAAAGCCGTAAGTGTCATACAATTTAAACACTACCGAGCCTGGGATCACTGTGCCATCGAGCTCAGCTAAATCCTGCTCAAGAATACGCAAGCCTTGCTCTAGAGTTTTCGCAAACTGTTCTTCTTCGGTTTTTAAAATACGCTCAATCTGTGCTTGTTGTTGCTTAAGCTCAGGAAAGGCTTCACCCATTTGCTCAACCAACGCCGCAACAATTTTATAGAAGAAGCTGTCCGTGGCACCCAGCTTATTACCATGACGGCAGGCGCGACGAATAATCCGGCGCAACACGTAACCACGACCATCATTAGACGGCACCACGCCATCGGCAATCAAAAAGCTGCAGGAGCGGATATGGTCAGCAATCACTTTCAGTGACGGACTATCATTGTTTTCACAACCCACTGCAGCGGCTACGCCACTGAGCAAATGCTGAAATAAATCAATCTCATAGTTGGAGTTTACGTGTTGCAAAACCGCACTGATCCGCTCCAAACCCATACCGGTGTCGACACTCGGCGCTGGCAACGGATGCATCACGCCATCTGCAGTACGATTAAACTGCATAAAGACGTTGTTCCAAATCTCAATATAGCGGTCGCCGTCTTCTTCTGGCGAACCGGGCGGGCCACCCCAAATGTGCTCACCATGATCATAAAAAATCTCAGAGCACGGACCACAAGGACCAGTATCACCCATCGCCCAAAAGTTATCTGAGGCATAAGGTACGCCGCCAGTATCACCGATACGGATCATTCGCTGCTCAGGTACACCGATTTCTTTCACCCAAATATCATAGGCTTCATCATCAGTCTCATAGACGGTGACCCACAGCTTGTCTTTGGAGAGACCCAACCATTGCTCAGAGGTTAAAAACTCCCACGCATAATGAATCGCATCACGCTTAAAGTAATCACCAAAGCTAAAGTTACCCAGCATCTCAAAAAAAGTATGGTGACGCGCGGTATAGCCCACATTTTCCAAGTCATTATGTTTACCGCCAGCACGCACGCACTTTTGGCTGCTGGTGGCGCGTGTATAGGCGCGTTTTTCTAAACCCAAGAAGCAGTCTTTAAACTGATTCATGCCCGCATTGGTAAATAATAGCGTGGGGTCATTGGCTGGGATCAATGAGCTGGATGCTACGCGGGTATGACCCTTTTCTTCAAAGAAGCGAAGGAAGGCTTCACGGATTTCTGCGCTTTTCATATATTCTTCCACAATTAAATAACGGCAATCCCTGCAGAATGGCAAGGATTTACCGAGTCAAAGCACGCATTATATCGATGATGCGTGCTTGGTGCAGTGTTTAGCAATAACCGCTAGGCGAACAATCAGTGATCACACTCGTCAGTGTGCACATGCTCGTCTGCGCTAGGATCAGCCGCTTCCATTTCTAACTGCAAGCTGACTAAGTTAGTCGCCAGAGGACGCAATAAGAGGTTGGCGTACTCAGCATCACCTTCTTCGACATCCACACCAATTAACAACTGACCATTACCGGCAGTCTGTATCCAAATTTCTTTACCCTGCCAAAGCACGGCAAAACGCGTGCATGAGGCTTCAGTTTGAGCGCCATCATCATGTTCAAGAAGCAGCTGTAATCCTGTGTTCATAACGTTTGGTTACCTAAATTTTAAGAAAATAATAAGCACGCCATCACTCTTATTAGCAATAACGCGCTCAACAATATGAATTAAGCTTGGGCTTGCTGAATAAATTCGGCAACAGCGCGAGCAAAGCGCGCTAAACCCTCATCTAAATCAGCCTGCTCAATCACTAAACTGGGAGCAAAACGCACCACATCAGGGCCCGCCACTAAAACCAGCAGATCAGCACGTTCAGCCGCGGCCATTAGCGCACTAGCTTGACCTTTATACTGATCACTCAGTACTGCACCGACTAACAAACCTTTACCACGGACTTGCTCAAACAAATGATAAGGCGCGCCAATCTCACGCAGCTTTTCACGCAAGTACTCACCTTTAGCCAGCACACCATCAAGCACTGCCGGTGTATTGATAATATCTAAGACGGTTTCACCCACTGCGCACGCCAGCGGATTACCGCCAAAGGTGGTGCCGTGCGTGCCGACAGCTAAATGCTTAGCATAGTCATTGCTCGTCAACATCGCCGAAATCGGGAAGCCGCCGCCGAGGCTTTTGGCCGTGGTCAGCACATCAGGCGTCACACCATAATGTTCGTGAGCAAACAGTTTACCCGTACGCCCCATACCTGATTGCACTTCATCAAAAATCAGCAGCGCGTCATATTGATCACAGAGCGCACGCACACCCTCGAGGTAAGCCTGCTCCGCAGGTAGCACACCACTCTCACCTTGAATCGGCTCTAAAATCACCGCACAGGTGCGTGCTGAAATGGCTTTTTCCATGGTGGCTAAATCATTGTACGGCACATGGGTAATACCTTCCGGACGCGGGCCAAAACCTTCTGAGTATTTCGGCTGACCGCCAACATTCACCGTAAATACGGTACGCCCATGAAAACTGTTAATCGTTGAAATAATTTCATATTTTTCTGCACCAAAACGGTCACTGGCCACTTTACGTGCCAGTTTCAACGCAGCCTCGTTGGCTTCTGCGCCAGAGTTACTGAAAAACACTCGATCAGCAAAAGTCGCCGCAGTTAATTTGCGTGCTAAACGCAGCGCCGGTTCATTGGTGAACACATTCGAGACATGCCAGAGTTTATGCGCTTGTGTGGTTAACGCCTCAATCAGTGCAGGATGGCAGTGACCTAAGCCATTCACCGCAATACCGCCGGACAAGTCAATCAGCTCGCGTCCACTTTGATCCCACAATCGCGACCCTGCTCCGCGCACTGGAATAAAGCCAGCTGGCGCATAGTTGGGCACCATAACTTGATCAAAATCAGCGCGACTGACCTGCGCCTCTTGGATGGACATGCCTGCTCTCCTGGATAAAATTCTGTTCTACAAATAAACGTTTGATTTTAAATATATCAGTGACGTACATACCGCATTGCAGAGTGCGCGGCCGCAGTATTGCTTGCGCGCACCAGCACTATGCAGCAGTTTAAACCTAGATCAACAAAAAGCGCAGAGCAAAACGAGTTTTTCTCTGCAAACTCACCGATTTGGGCCATTTCGGCCGACTTTCCAAGGCTCAAAGAAGAACAACACTGACGCGGTGTGGCATACAGATAAACTGATGACGCTACTCTGCGTCAGTGTGCACCAGCAAACCAGCTCAGCTTATCGCGCAAGGCCACCACTTCGCCGACAATAATCAAGCTCGGACTTTGCACCGCAAAGTCTTGCATCTGCTGTTTGATCGTCTCCAAGGTACCAACAAACACCCGCTGCTGCGCTGTTGTGCCATTTTCAATTAAAGCAATGGGTGTCTGTGCGGCACGGCCGTGGGCACGCAATTGCTGGCAGATATCCGGCAAGCAACCCAACCCCATATAAAACACCACAGTCTGCGTCGTCGACACCAACTCAGCCCAAGGCAAATCCAATACACCCTCCTTAGGGTGACCAGTAACAAAGCGCACCGACTGAGCATAGTCACGATGGGTCAGCGGAATCCCCGCATAAGCCGAGCAACCCGAAGCAGCGGTAATCCCAGGCACCACTTGAAAAGGAATATGCTGCGCAGCCAGCTCTTCAATCTCCTCACCACCACGGCCGAAGATAAACGGATCACCGCCTTTAAGACGCACCACGCGCTTCCCCTGCTGCGCCAACTCAACTAATTTCAGGTTGATTTGATCTTGCGGCACACTGTGCTTAGACGCCTGTTTACCCACATAAATCCGCTCAGCATCACGCCGGCACAGCTCCAAAATCGCCGGCGCCACTAAGCGGTCATACAGCACCACATCCGCTTGCTGCATTAAACGCAGCGCCTTAAACGTCAGCAAGTCCGGATCGCCTGGACCGGCCCCGACTAAATAGACCTCCCCCACTGCTTGATTCTGTGCACCGCTGATTTTTTCATTGAGTAATTGTTCAGCCTGCTGTTCACGCCCAGCAAATACATGCTCGGCAATCGCCCCCTGAAACACATCCTCCCAAAACACACGGCGCGGCTGTACATCAGGCATGAGCGTTTTCACTTGATCGCGGAATTTTGCAGCAAGTCCGGCAAGACGACCATAGCTAGCCGGCAACCAGCTTTCAATTTTAGCTCGAACCAAACGCGCCAGCACTGGCGCATGTCCTGCTGTAGAAACCGCAATAATCAAAGGTGAACGATCAACAATGGCCGGGAAAATGATGCTAGATAACTCTGATGCACCGACCGCATAGACCGGAAGACCCAATCGATTCGCTTGCGTCGCAATCGCCACATTGACCTCAGTTTGATCAGTACAGGCCAAGACTAAACAACTGCCTTGCAAATCAGTCTCCTGGTACTCGCGCAACTGGCAATCACCGTGCTTGCTGGCCACCAGCGCGTGCAATGCGTCACAAATAAAAGGTGCAACCACACGCAATAGCGCACCGCTATCCAACAATAAACGCGCCTTGCGTAAAGCCATCTCACCGCCACCAACCAGCAGTACATCACGTCCTTGCAGCTTATGAAATAACGGCAGGTAATCCATAACAACACCTTTAGGCAAACCATTGACAGGCATAGCCATGTGCTACGCTTGAGCGCTAAAGAACAGCGGCAAAGAAAGTCTTTATAAACTGAACGGCGCAAGCCTTGCATTGTTTGCAATCAAGCACGCGCAATAGAAACCAATCAACTCAGGAAAAGCCTATGGAGCGCCTGCCAGGCAATAAGCACTAGCCTATCGCCCAGCATGCCTACATCACGCTTAGCGAATCACTTCAATACCAGCCATATAGGGACGCAATACTGCAGGTACAGTAATGCTCCCATCGGCTTGCTGATTGTTCTCTAGCACTGCGACCAAAGTGCGGCCCACCGCTAAGCCTGAACCATTAAGGGTGTGCACCAGTTCAGTCTTACCGGTTTCTGGATTACGGAAACGGGTCTGCATACGACGTGCTTGGAAGTCGGTGCAGTTGGAGCAGGATGAAATCTCGCGGTATTTATCTTGGCTCGGCACCCAGACTTCTAAATCGTAGGTTTTACTTGCGCCAAAACCCATATCGCCGGTACAGAGCGCCATCACGCGGTAGGGTAAATCTAACGCCTGCAGAATTTTCTCTGCATGACCGGTCAACTCTTCCAGCGCCGCAACCGAGGTTGCAGGATCAACAATCTGCACCATTTCAACTTTATCAAACTGATGCTGACGGATCATGCCACGTGTATCACGGCCTGAAGCACCGGCTTCACTGCGGAAACAGGGGCTATGCGCCACCATTTTAATCGGCAACTGGGCTGCATCTAAAATTTCACCGGCCACGGTATTGGTCAATGATACTTCAGCAGTGGGGATTAAATACAAGGGTGTTTGATCTTCACGTTCAACGCGGAATAAATCTTCAGAAAATTTCGGTAACTGACCGGTGCCTAGCAACGCAGAGGCTTGCACTAAGTACGGCGTATACATTTCTTGATAACCATGCTCAGCGGTATGCAGATCCAGCATAAACTGCGCCAGAGCACGGTGCAGACGGGCAATACCACCACGCATCACCGCAAAGCGTGCGCCGGATAATTTGGCCGCCGCTTCAAAATCCAAACCATTGATATTCTCACCCAGCTCAACATGATCCAGAATGGGGAAATCAAAGGTGCGCGGTGTGCCCCAGCTGCGCACTTCAACGTTATCATCTTCACTGGCACCCTGAGGCACAGAGTCATCTGGTAAGTTGGGAATATTCAGCGCTATGGCATCCAGATCAACTTGGATGGTTTCCAGCTCGCGCTTACCGGCGTCCAACTCACCACCAAGCTGATCCACTTGGGCCAGTAAAGGCGCAATATCTTCACCCCGTGCTTTGGCTTGACCAATCGATTTGGAGCGACTGTTACGCTCAGCCTGCAACTGCTCGGTGCGCGTTTGCACGGCTTTACGTTGTGTTTCCAAGGCTTCTAAGCGGGCGACATCCAAAACAAAACCGCGTACAGCTAAGCGATCAGCGATGTCTTGCGTGTGTGTGCGTAACAATTTTGAATCAAGCATAAAGGTATCCGTTCTTACAGAGAAAATTTAATCAGTGCCATGCCCAGCCAAGTCGCCAATAAGCCACCGCCCAAAGTCACGGCCATATAAAGTAAAGCCTGCAGCGCCTGACCATCAGTCAACAGGCGCAGCGCATCCAGTGAAAATGTTGAAAAAGTCGTAAAGCCGCCTAAAAACCCAGTCATCAATAACACGCGCATGCTATCAGAGCCATCTGGACGCAAGGCAAAGCATGCAAAAGCACAGCCAATCAAAAAACAGCCGATGATATTAACCAAAACAGTAGCAATGTACAGATGCAACGGCCAAATATAGGCCACAGCCAAGCCCATGGCATAGCGTAATACACTGCCTAAGGCACCGCCGAGCGCAACCAGCAAGAGCGTATTCATGGCTCTGTTCGGCGTTGTCGAGGACTGTTTTTATCCAAGCGTTTTAGATGTTGAAGTTTTTCGCCAATTTTAATTTCTAAACCCCGTGCCGGCGGCTGATAATACTCACGCGGCGTTAAGGCCTCGGGAAAATAATCTTCGCCCGCCGCATAGGCATCTGGCTCATCATGGGCATAACGGTAGGCTTCAGCGTAGCCCAATTGCTTCATCAACTGAGTCGGCGCATTGCGCAAATGCAGCGGCACCTCTAATGAGCCAAATTCTTTTGCATCTTGGCGCGCAGCATTATAAGCCTTATACACCGCATTACTTTTGGGTGCACAGGCTAAATAGGTAATGGCTTGCGCCACCGCCAATTCGCCTTCTGGACTGCCCAAACGCTCTTGCACCTCCCAAGCGGATAAGCACAAGGTGAGCGCGCGCGGGTCGGCATTGCCCACTTCTTCACTGGCCATACGCACCACGCGCCGCGCGATATACAGCGGATCACAACCGCCATCCAGCATGCGCGTATACCAATATAAAGCAGCGTCGGGATGGGAGCCGCGCACCGACTTATGCAATGCGGAAATCTGATCGTAAAAGGCTTCACCGCCTTTATCAAAGCGGCGCATGCTGTCGCCAAGAATATCGCCTAACAAAGCCTCATTAATACAGGCGCCATCATCAAGCAAGTCTGCAGCATTTTCTAAAAGATTCAGTAAACGCCGCGCATCACCGTCGGCGGCACGAATCAATAAGGCCTGCGCATGGGGCTCAATCGAGAGGCGACGCTCACCCAAGCCTCTTTGATCACTTAAAGCGCGCGTCAGCAACAGCTCTAAAGCAGCCGCATCGAGGCTTTTCAGCACATAGACGCGGGCCCGTGATAGCAACGCATTATTGAGTTCAAAAGAGGGGTTTTCGGTGGTCGCACCAATAAAAATAAAGGTGCCATCTTCCACATAAGGTAAAAAGGCATCTTGCTGGCCTTTATTAAAGCGGTGCACTTCATCGACAAACAAAATGGTACGGCGACTGTACTGCGCTGCTTGCTGTTTGGCCTCTTGCACCGCCTCACGGATTTCTTTGACCCCAGACAACACCGCGGATAGGGTTATAAAATGCGCATCCGAGACTTGCGCCAGCAAACGTGCCAAAGTGGTTTTACCCACCCCAGGCGGCCCCCAAAAAATCATTGAGTGCAAGGCACCTTGCTGCAAGGCTTCACGCAGTGGTTTACCCAGGGCTAAAATATGCTGCTGGCCGACATACTCGTCCAACGTATTGGCCCGCAAACGCGCGGCCAAGGGTTGCGCGATAGGTTCACTGCTAAACAATTGCACCCTTACTGCCCATCCTCAATCACATCAATCCCAGGCCCTGCTTCAAAGACAAACTGACTGGCGGCAACCGGCTGATTGACTTCAACATTCATAAATAAAATATTGGTGCGCTGGCCAACCGCATCGAGCAATTGCATATCATTAATCACGCCATTGCGAAAAGACAAACGCAAGGTATCAAATAAAGTGTCTTTCGCCGTAGGGGTTAAAACAAAATCAATAATGGAGCCGGCTTCTTTATAGCTGATGCTGAAGTTTTCGCTGATTTTTGACACATCACCGGACAATAACAAGGCTGGCGTATGGGTCAAACGCTGATCCATCTTCTGCACCGTCACCTGCATTAAATCCGGATCATACAGCCAGACTTTTTCACCATTGGACACCAACAACTGCTCCATTGGCGGGTCGGTATGCCAGCGCAGTTGGCCTGGACGCTGCAGAACCATAGTGCCGGACGCCTCTTGCAATTGAGTGCCTGTGGAATCCAAGGTCAATTGTGAAAAGTTACCGCTGATGGTTTGTGTATGACTGAGTAATTCGCTGAGTTTGTTGGCTGAATGCTGTTGCTCGCTGACCTCGGCATACGCCGTAGACACAGGCAGCAATAGAGTAGCGGTCAACATCACACCGCCCAGCAAACCCAATAAACCTGTATAGATTGTGCGCATTGGTCATCTCTTTTATCTGAGCTTAAAAATAGAGACCTGAGCAATACCGCAGCTCAGGCGACTGAAAACCATTGGTTATTAATCACGCCTTGGTGGCGGCGCAATGACTTCGCGCGAGCCATTGTGCGCTGCAGCCGACACCACGCCAGCCATTTCCATAGCTTCGACCATACGTGCAGCACGGTTATAACCCACTTTAAACTTACGCTGCACGGAAGAAATCGAAGCACGGCGTGACTCAGTAACAAAGTTTACCGCTTCATCGTACAAGGGATCGTCTTCACTACTGCTTTCACCGCCTCCGTTGTCAAAGCCACTGCCCGCCTCTTCAATACCGGCCAGGATATCTTCAATATAATCGGGTGCGCCACGTAATTTCCATGCATCAACCACGCGATGCACTTCGTCGTCCGAGACAAAGGCACCGTGTACACGAATCGGTAAACTGGTACCTGGTGGTAAATACAACATGTCACCATGGCCCAGCAACTGTTCCGCACCGCCCTGATCTAGAATGGTGCGTGAGTCAATTTTACTCGAGACTTGGAAGGCAATTCGGGTGGGAATATTGGCTTTAATCAGCCCAGTAATCACATCCACTGAAGGTCGTTGCGTGGCCAGAATCAAGTGAATCCCCGCTGCACGGGCTTTTTGTGCGATACGTGCAATCAGCTCTTCAACTTTCTTACCGACCACCATAATCATATCGGCAAACTCATCCACCACCACCACAATAGTTGGCAGCTTTTCTAGCAGTGGCGCTTCATCATTCATATCATCACGGCGAAACAATGGGTCTTCCAAAGGTGTACCGGCCTCTTCAGCCTCTTTCACTTTTCGGTTATAACTGGCCAAATTGCGCACACCCATGGCGGACATCAGCTTATAGCGCCGCTCCATTTCTGCCACGCACCACCGCAGCGCATTGGCCGCTTCTTTCATATCGGTAACCACAGGGCACAATAAGTGTGGGATACCTTCATAAATCGATAATTCAAGCATTTTCGGGTCGATCATAATGAGGCGTGCGTCTTCCGGCTTGGATTTAAACAGCACTGATAAAATCATCGCGTTAACGCCCACTGACTTACCTGACCCTGTGGTACCTGCGACCAACAAGTGTGGCATTTTTGCCAAGTCAGCAATCACTGGATGGCCACCAATATCATGGCCCAAAGCGATAGTCACCGCCGATTTAGCCTCATCAAATTCTGGTGTTTCTAACACTTCCGAGAAACGTACAATTTGTCGATCTTCGTTAGGAATCTCAATTCCTACCGTGGTCTTACCTGGAATCACTTCCACTACACGCACACTGATCATGGCCAAGGAGCGCGCCAAATCTTTAGCCAGATTGGTGATACGGCTGACTTTAACCCCTGGTGCCAGCTGAATCTCAAAGCGTGTCACCACTGGGCCCGGATGCACCGACTCCACATGCACTTCGACGCCAAACTCTTGCAGTTTAATTTCTAACAAACGAGACAGTTGCTGCAGTGATTCTTCTGAGTAACTGGGCTTTTTCTTTTCGGCTTTATCCAGCAAGGCTAAGGGCGGCAAAGTACCAGCAATAGCACTATCAATAAATGAAGCTGCTGGTTTTTCTGGTTGTTTGCGTGGACTGGCGGCAGGTATGGCAGGCACCGGTGGCACGACCGGCACAGCAGGCATAACAGGCGCGTCTAGCTCGTTTGTCGGCTCAATTGGCGCATCGAATACAGGCTCGCGCCGCTCGGCACGGACTGTAGCAGCAGGTTGTACCATCGAACTGAGCACGGGTTCTAGATCAATACTGGGTTCTGCTCGCTCGGTTCGTTCAGTCCGTTCAGCGCGCAACGTACGAAGCACAGGTTGCTCTGGCTCCTCAGTATTACGCAATTCAATTTTTGATTGTTTACGTTCCTGAATATCACCTAAGGTTGCTTGTAACCAAGACTTAATCCAGTCACTGGTGCGTAAGGTGATCTCACCAACACCTTCCATGATTTTGAACCACGATAAATTAGCGTACACAGTCAAGCCAAATAAGAAGCACGCCAATAACAATAGCGTCGCCCCTTCCACATTAAAAATCCCGGTCAGTGCCTCACCCAGTGTATGACCGAGGATATTAAAGTTTTTCGGTACATTTTCTGGTACAGGAAAGTGCACATGCGCCAGTGCAGCGCCAGAACAAAGTAATAAAATAAAGCCAAATGCACGCAAAGCAAACAGCCAGCCATTCCACACCATGGCTTGATAACGATGCAGGAAAACTAAAGCCGTTTTCAACATCAATACCAGCGGAAATAGCCAAGCGAAATAACCCAATACGCTAAACAGCGCATCAGCCAGCCAAGCGCCCACCTGCCCTCCAGCATTATTTGTAGTGCCCACCTGACTGAGGCTTTGGCTAAAACCTGGGTCATTGACATCAAAGGTCAATAACACCATCCATAAATAAATACACAGCACGGCTAAGATGATCAGCACGCCTTCTTTAAGGCGCAGTTGAGCCTGCTCTTGCCATGTGGATTTTTCAGATGATTGTGTACGTGTTGTCTTCTTCAAAAAAGCGTCCTGCGCGACCTTGACTGGCAAGGCTCATCAAAAAATATAATCACAAAAAAAGTGTCTAACAATGCGCTATTGTACTGATTTAACTGAGTTATTTCATCTTTAGCCGCTGTGAGTCTGCAGCATTTACACTAGATATGAATTCTCTACCCATTTAGCCTATCTTAATAGCACTGTTATCACGTACATTTTACCCAGCCCAGGCTAAAAGATTATAATTTAGGCCTCAGCGCATTCTGTTAAGGTTTTTTATGCTCACTTGGCTCAACCGCGCATCACTGACATTCCCCGCCCTCACTCAAGCCCTACGTGAACCTAACGGGCTGTTAGCCGCCGGCGGTGATTTATCCAGCGCACGCTTACTGGCCGCCTATCGCCACGGCTGCTTTCCATGGTATCAAGATGGCCAACCCATACTCTGGTGGTCGCCTGATCCGCGCACAGTTTTATTGCCGGACCACCTGCATATTTCGCGTAGCTTGCGCAAAGTACTGCGCAGCGATCAGTTTACTGTCACCTTTGACCGCAACTTTACTCAAGTGATCCATGCCTGTGCGCAACCGCGTGAAAATGAGAATGGCACCTGGATTACCAGCGAGATTCAAGCCGCTTACTTTACGCTACATCGCCAAGGTTACGCCCATTCAGTTGAAGTGTGGCAGGGACCAGAGTTGGTTGGCGGTCTCTATGGTATTGCTATCGGCCAGCTGTTTTTTGGCGAGTCAATGTTCAGTCGTAGTAGCAATGCCTCTAAAGTCGGTTTTGTAAGCTTGGTTAGCGCGTTAAAAGACGCAGGTTTTGTTCTGATTGACTGCCAGATGCCCACCACGCACTTAAACAGCTTAGGCGCACACAACATATCCCGCGCGGATTTTGCAGAATACTTAACCCGCCACCTCGATACAGCAACCACAATGCAGTGGTCGCAAGCAGCGATCACTACGAGTACCCTAGCGTTATGAAAGCCTTACAACTCTACCTTAGCCAAGAGCACCCCTGCAGCTACTTAGAAAAACGCAGCGCTGGCTCGATATTTATTGACCCACAAGAACCCGTGACTGCTGAACTCTACGATCCACTACTGGAGCAAGGCTTTCGCCGCAGCGCCGCACATATTTATCGTCCTCACTGCGGCCCCTGCAACGCCTGTGTCTCAGCGCGGATAGCAGTGCATGATTTTCAGCCGAGCGCAGCACAACAGAAAATTATTCGGCGCAACAGCGATCTTACCGTGCAGGCAGTCAGTAGCGAGTTTCACGAAGAGCACTACGCGCTGTACCAACGTTATATTGAGCAGCGCCACGCCGATGGTGATATGTACCCACCAACGATTGAGCAATTCACTAGCTTTTTAACCTCACATCTAGATTTTGTACATTTTTATGAGTTCCGTTGCGGTGAAGATCTCTTAGCCGTGGCCGTAACCGATGTTTTACCTTCAGGTCTGTCAGCCATGTATACTTTTTTCGCCCCTGAGGATAAACGCCGCAGTCTTGGCCGCTACGCTATTTTATGGCAAATTCAAGAAAGCCAACGCCTTGGACGACCCTATCTATACTTAGGTTACTGGATTCAAGACTGCCAAAAGATGAGTTATAAAACCCAGTATCAGCCCTTGGAAGGCTTTATTAACCAGCATTGGCAAGCGCTTCCTGCTGAAGGGTCCAGTACAATAGAGACAGTTGAGCTATAAAAAAATTATTGCTCAGGGATATTTGGCCTTTTGCGCCTAAATACGGCATAATACCCGCCGCTTTTGCCTGAACGCATTTTAAGCGTCAGGTTTTTATTTGTATTTTGAGGATTATACTGCATGTCGAAAGAAGACAGCTTCGAAATGGAAGGCACTGTCGTCGACACCCTGCCTAACACCATGTTCCGTGTGGAGTTAGAAAATGGGCACGTCGTTACTGCGCATATTTCTGGAAAAATGCGTAAAAACTATATTCGCATTTTAACCGGCGATAAAGTTCGTGTTGAAATTACGCCTTATGATCTCAGCAAGGGTCGCATTACTTACCGCGCTCGCTGATTCATAGACTGCTGCGTTACAGACTTAAATACGGTACAGACTTAGAGTTTGTGCCGTTTTTTGTTGCCTATTTTTTAACTAGTAAAATATAAAAAGGGCTTGAGCCTGACGTGTCCAGCGTCGGCTCAAGCCCTTCATTTCCTGCAAGATCAGTCTAAGGTTTAAGCATACACACCGTGCTGCCCGTACATCCTTATACCACTGCGCGCATTTGCTTATCCCTTGCACTGCCTCACAGTGATGACCAACGCTGAGCGCCGATCACCCGTTCACGGTTAGAAGCTCATATCAACACGTGTCCACCACGTACGTCCCACTTCGTTAACTCGAGTCGTGGTATCGGGATAGCCAAAGCCTGTGTTACCCGCAAGATTTAAGTGTTCGCTGTAGTTTTTGTCAAACAGGTTGTCCACACCTGCACTGACCTTCCAGTTTTGACTTAAACGGTAGGCACTGTTCAGCGAGAACACACCAAAGCCTGAGCTGGGTCCAAAGTCTTTACCTACTACGTTACCGCGACCTTGGTCAACCCGATTTTGCGCAGCAACCACACGCCATAAACCTGCAGCACTCCAGTCACCTTGCTCATAACTCAAGCCGAAACGCGCTTCCAAAGGTGGGATTTGTGGCATGGCACGATCATCTGTACGGTTCTTAGCGTAAGCATAAGCCAAGCTCACATCACCCTTGATATTGCTTGAGAACTGATACGCAGCACCAAATTCACCGCCCATAATGCGCGCATCGATGTTATCAACTGTCGACATCGGCATCATCGCCCCTTGGCGATAGCTGAACATCAGATAATCGCGCACTTGCCCCAGGTACCCAGATGCCCAAGCTTCAATCGGACCAGCGCTGTACTGGATACCAAAATCCACTTGTGTGGTTTTTTCTGGATCGGCAGTAGCAAAGGCTGTCGGCTGAAAACCACTCGGCGCCATACCGCCACCAATGGGTGTACTGGTGGCTGAAAACAGCTCCCAGTAATCTGGAAAGCGCTGCGTATGACCTAAACCAATATAAGTGGTAGCCGGAATCGCTTGTAAGTCATGCTCGTAACGCACAAAGCCACTCGGCAGCGTTTCACTACGCTCTTTATTCATCGTAGGATTGGCAAGGCATGCACCCATTCCTGTACATAACTTAGCACGCACATCAGTTGCAGAAGCGCGATCCAAGCGCAGCCCACTGATTAAACGTTCGCCATCGGCCATATTCCAGCTCAACTCACTAAAGGCGCCATACTGCTCAAACTCAGCATCTTTAGCCCAAGACATCTGCTTGTAACTATTGCCAGGCCCTTTACGCGCGCGATGCTCATTTTTCTGCGCATCCACACCTGCAATAATTTCTACTGCATCCCACTGCCAAGTACCACTGACCCGCGCACCTAAAGTACGCCGATCAACCGCACTGGCCATCGGCAAACGCATAGCAGGCATAGAGGCATTAGGATCTGGATGACGCAGCTTATAGTTATCCATCACATGATCAGCGTAGTTGTAGTAGACCTGCGCTTCTAAGGCTTTCCATGTCTCGCTTAAGTTGCTTTGCTTAAAGCGCAAACCTAAACTTTCGCGCTCAAACTGCGTACCATCCATGCCACGTCCAGCATAGCGTGACTCGCCATCACCCGTACCCGCGGTCAGTTCCAACAAGGTATCATCGGTTGGCGTCCAACCCAGAATCAGATCGGTGTTCCATTTATTCCAACGCGAAGGTACGCGATCGCCATTACCATCATTGTAATCGTGCGCCTTGGAAGCGTTAGCAATCACTCGTGCATAGCCGTCACGGTTGCCGACGGCACCATCAATACTACGGTCAAAACGGCGATTGGAACCGACCAAGACACTGCTGTTTAAGCGGTAGTCTGTTTCTTCAAAGTTTTCCGGTTCACGCTCAAATAAAATCGTGGCCGCTGATGCACCTGGCCCCCACAACACAGTTTGCGGCCCTTTAATCACGGTTAACTTATCGTAGGTTTCAGGGCTGATATAAGAACTGGGTGAGTCCATACGACTGGGGCAGGCACCGAGCATTTCACCGCCATTGGTTAGCAATTTTAAGCGCGAACCAAACATCCCGCGAAACACCGGATCACTATTGACCCCACCGCTGCGTAGCGCAGAAAAACCCGGTATCGTTTTTAGATAATCCGCACCATCGCTAGCCGGCACGGGCTGACGTGGAATACGTGGATCAGTCACCACTTTAATCGGGGACTGTTGCGCCACACCGGTAATCACCATCGGCGCCAACTGCGCCACATCGGCCTCTTGCTCATTAGCAGCATTAGCAGCATTAGCCTGCAATGGTGCGCACATCAGTAACCCTAGAAAAGTCGCATGCGCCAGTGCTAAGCCATGCGGCAAAGGTTTGAGTCTAAAGCCATTCTTTGGGCGTGACTCAGCAGCGCCTTGAATAGTGTCGTTATGCATAGTGGCATCCATCTATCGTTTAAATTAAGTGGCGGGATATCCCGCTTGTTTTAATCCAATAGCGCGACAGGTGGCGCACGCGGGTGGCGCAGACTGTGTGCTGCTGCTAACGGTTTAGGAGGGGCCGGAAGCACCGCTAACCACTGTACTGGGGGCATAACGGGCAATGATAATAGAAGTACTAAAACCAAAGGCGGACTCACAGTGAGCAAATCACAGTAGCCGCACATTTCTAAATTAGCCAACCATTCTGGCGCGTCACGAGGCGCACTATGATGGCCCATCAAAGCGTGATAATCAGCAGCAGACTCAGCGCTATCATGCCCCAGCGTTGTAGCATGCTGATGTAAGATGTCGGCAGCAGTCGTCACACTTAATGCAGCAGGATCGGCAATTCGTAGCGCTTGCGCACCCGAAATAAGCGGGCCGACATGGATCATCAGCATGGCAAATAAGCCAAACCAAATAGCCAATACGTCGTGACGCCGCAGCTTAATCACAGCCGATACTCCATCGTTCTGATGCACGTCCCAGTTAAAATTTTCAGTTGTAAATGATCCCACAGATCAATCAACGATTAACGCGACAGACTGTCGCATGAAAAACACAAAACAACAAAAAACCAATAAATTAAAAATAACAGCAAAAAAAATCACATATTAATTTAATTTCGCAACTATTAACTCTTTTTGAATCGCAGCTTGCAATAAAAAACCTCAACCTATAGTTTAATTTCAACACAAACATAGCAGCGTGTCTTTTATCTGATAATTACAGTATGCGCTGATGCCATGTTTTATTTCATTGACCACGATTAAGGATCAGCCATGACGATGTTAAGCCACCCTGCCACTAAATACCGTGCCTACCCTGTATTGGATCTAGCCGATCGCAGCTGGCCCAACAACCGCATCACCCATGCGCCGATCTGGTGCAGCTCCGACCTGCGCGATGGTAATCAATCGCTGATCGAACCAATGAGCCCTGAAAAAAAACTACGCTTTTTTAAAACCTTAGTTGCGGTCGGCGTTAAAGAGATTGAAGTGGCCTTCCCCTCTGCCTCGCAAACTGATTTTGATTTTGTGCGCTTATTAATCGAAGACGGTCATATTCCAGAAGACACCACCATCCAAGTTCTGACCCAAGCCCGCGAAGACTTGATCGCGCGCACCTTTGAGTCATTAAAAGGCGCACCCAAAGCCATAGTACACATGTACAACGCCGTCTCCCCAGCCTTTCGTCGCATCGTTTTTAATCAAGACAAAGCCGGCGTGAAAGCCATTGCCGTGCACGCTGCTAAACTGTTTCAAAAATACGCAGCCATGCAACCTGAGACTCAATGGACCTTTGAGTACTCACCAGAAACCTTTAGCGCCACTGAAACACCTTTTGCTGTCGAGGTATGCAATGCAGTGTTGGATGTATGGCAACCCACGGCGGATAACAAAGTCATTTTAAATTTACCAGCAACAGTTGAAGTGTCCACGCCCAATGTCTACGCCGACCAAATTGAATGGTTTGCGCGCCATATCAATCATCGCGAGCACGTGATTATCAGCCTGCACACCCACAACGACCGCGGCACCGGTGTCGCGGCGAGTGAACTGGGCTTATTAGCTGGCGCAGATCGGGTTGAGGGCTGTTTATTTGGTAATGGAGAACGTACCGGTAATGTCGATTTAGTCACCTTAGCCTTAAATATGTACACCCAAGGCATTGATCCACACTTAGATTTCTCTGATATTGATGCAGTGCGTAAAGTAGTCGAAGAATGCAATCAATTGCCGGTGCATCCACGCCACCCTTATGCCGGTGATTTAGTTCACACCGCCTTTTCTGGCTCACATCAAGATGCCATCCGTAAAGGCTTTGCTCAGCGTGATGTGAATGGCATCTGGGAAGTGCCTTACTTACCAATTGATCCGGCCGATATTGGTCGCGACTACGAAGCGGTAATTCGCGTCAATAGCCAGTCAGGCAAAGGCGGCGTCACCTATTTACTGGAACAAGAATATGGCATTCAGTTACCGCGCCGCATGCAAATTGAGTTTAGCCAAGTAATTAAAGCCGAAACCGATCGCTCCGGCCTGGAAGTCTCAGCAGCACAAATTTACACCTTGTTAGACAGTGAATACTTACAAGCAGTAACGCCGTACGCTCTGCAAAAGCATCGTTTACAAGAAGAAGACGGCATTTGCACCTTAATCACTGAGGTGTCAGCCGATGGGGCGGTTAAACGCTGGAGCGGTTGTGGCAATGGCCCGCTTGAGGCTTTGGTGGCCAGCTTGCCTGTGCATGTAGAAATCATGGACTACCATCAACATGCGATCGGCAGCGGTAGTGATGCACAGGCTGCAGCCTATATTGAACTGCGCTTGCCCGGACAACGATCAGTGTTTGGCGTTGGCATAGATGGCAATATCACCACCGCCAGCATTCGCGCGTTATTTAGCGCATTAAATCGCTCGATCAGCAGCACCGCGTCGCTGCGCGATTCTGCCTAGAGTCAGCAACCTTTCAACTGCACAAAAAAAGCCCTTGCTCAGGACACCGGACAAGGGCTTTTTGATACAAAGCGTCAGCCCTTATAGGGGGCTCAACAGCAATTAAGCGTGTGCTTTGGCTGCTGCGTCTTTGATCATGGTTTGCAACTCACCGCTTTCATGCAGTTCTGCGATGATATCGCAACCACCAACCAACTCACCGCCCACCCATAATTGCGGGAAGGTTGGCCAGTTTGCGTAGGCAGGCAAGTTCGCGCGAATATCTGGATTTTGCAGAATATCAACATAAGCAAATTTCTCACCACACGCCATCAGAGCCTGGGTTGCACGCTGCGAGAAACCGCATTGCGGTGCATTTGGAGAGCCTTTCATGTACAACAAGATCGCATTGCTTTCGATCTGTTCTTTAATCGTTTCGATGATATCCACAATCCACCTCGACAAATATTGTAGTCATTACGCCCAGAAATTACTGAGCACCTAGCGTGTATTCTAACGTAAAACCCAGCACAGCGCTCTGATTTAGGTTAACTCAAATCAAGCTATTTATTTTACCTGCGCCAATTAACCATAATCCTTGTATTTTAAGCAAGCGCAGCCGGCAACTGTTCAGTAAAAACTGGCAGCATTTGCACAACGCACCCTTTACCTTATAAGATTAAGTCGCAATCGTATTTAAACGCACGGTTATATTTGATAGCTCTACTCAACGGTCTGGCCGCAAGCAGATAGATGCTTGCATGTGCAAAAGGCTTTATTGGAATTTTTAATCTATCCGGTACCCTATCAACATGGATAAACAAGGTCCTTTATTAAGCCTGACTAATTTAAGTTGTGGCTATCAGAATCAAAGCATCGTGCAAGACCTCAATCTACACCTCAACAGTGGCGATATTGGTTGCTTACTTGGCCCATCTGGCTGCGGTAAAACCACTACACTGCGTGCAATTGCTGGCTTTGAGCCAATTATCAAAGGTTCAATTAGCTTAGCCGGTGAAGTGATTTCTCGCCCTAACTTCACCTTAGCACCGGAAAAACGACGCATTGGCATGGTCTTCCAAGATTACGCGCTGTTTCCACATCTGAGCATTGAAAAAAATATCGCCTTTGGTATTCGCAAGCACCCCAATGCCCAGCGCATCACTCAAGAATTATTAGATTTGGTCAAACTCAGCGCTCTAAGCCAGCGTTATCCCCATGAGCTGTCAGGCGGACAACAACAGCGTGTCGCCTTAGCTCGCGCCTTAGCACCAGAGCCGCGTTTATTATTACTGGATGAGCCTTTTTCCAATCTAGACGGTGAGTTACGTCGTCGCCTAAGCAAAGAAGTGCGCGATATTCTCAAGCACCGCGGCACCAGTGCTATTTTGGTCACCCACGACCAAGAAGAAGCCTTTGCCATGAGTGACAATATTGGTGTGTTTAATAAAGGTAAGCTGGAGCAATGGGACTCACCCTTTAATCTCTACCATGAGCCACTGACACCCTTTGTCGCCAGTTTTGTTGGCCAAGGCTACTTTATTCGCGGACAAATGCTCACCCATGACAGCGTGCAAACTGAACTGGGGGTGATTCGCGGTAATCGTGCCTACAACTGGCCCGCCGGCAGTACGGTGGATGTATTGCTGCGCCCGGACGATATTATTGACTCGCCAGAAAGCCCACTCAAAGCACGGATTATCGGCAAAACTTTTTTAGGCGCTGCCACCTTATACCGCTTGGAATTACCCACGGGTAATCAGCTCGAAGCCATCTTCACCAGTCATATCGATCACTTTTTAGGTGAGAATGTCGGAATCGCTGTGGCGGCAGACCACTTGGTGGCCTTTGCTACGCCAGGCACAGTTGCCGCGCATAGCAGCTTACCTATGACTGGTGTGCGCCGTTACAGTGCGGCCAGTTAACTTAACCAGCTCATCCATTCTAATACGCGCACCTAACACCCACTTAAAACGCACAATACGACCCTGCAATGCGGGGCCTAGCGTCACATTCCCCATCCTCGCGCACGCTGCAAACAGGCACCGAACAGCTAGCCTCGCCCGCAGATAGCGCAATCGCAACATGCGCTTCAGCACCTGCAGATCAACCTCAATATCTGTTAAGACTTGACCCGCATCAATTTAAAAAAACCTCTCATCACGTACCTTGCACTACATCTTGTGTCTATACGGGCACAAAAACACAATATGATGTATTTAGAGGTACGTTATGCCCGCGCCAGCTGCTGTACACACACCACGCCAAGCAGATACATCCTCAGTTGATGTAGCGTCTTCAATCAATGAATATCTATCCCGTGAGGACTGGCGAGTACGTGCTAATGCCAATCAAGGTTACTCACTGGGCGGTTTAATTCTTAATGTGTCCGGAAAAGTCACCGCCAACTACTGGCTCAATGAGGTGTACAGCCCTGAGATTGGCGAAGCGCACCGTGAAGGTGAGTTGCATATTCATGACTTGGATATGCTCGCGGGCTATTGCGCAGGCTGGTCATTACGCACCCTACTCAATGAAGGTTTTAATGGCATTCCAGGCCGTGTTGAAGCGGGCCCACCCAAGCACCTCTCCAGCGCTTTAGGGCAAATGGTTAACTTTCTTGGTACCTTGCAAAACGAATGGGCCGGCGCGCAGGCGTTTAGCTCCTTTGATACCTATCTCGCGCCCTTTATCCGTAAAGATCAGCTCAGCTACGATCAGGTGCGCCAAGACATTCAAGAGTTTATTTACAACCTTAATGTGCCTTCGCGCTGGGGCACGCAAACGCCGTTTACTAACCTGACCTTTGACTGGGTCTGCCCAGACGATTTACGCGAGCAAATCCCGTACATCGGCGGCGTAGAAATGCCCTTTGCCTACGGTGATTTACAAGAAGAAATGGAGCTGATCAATCAAGCCTACATCGAAGTGATGCAGGCCGGCGATGGCTTAGGCCGCGTCTTTACCTTCCCGATTCCCACCTACAACATCACCCATGATTTCCCTTGGGACAGCGATAACGCCAACCGCTTATTTGAAATGACCGCGCGTTACGGTTTGCCCTACTTCCAAAACTTCCTCAACTCAGAACTGGAACCCAACCAAGTCCGTTCGATGTGCTGCCGTTTGCAGTTGGACGTGCGTGAACTGCTCAAACGTGGTGGTGGTCTGTTTGGTTCAGCGGAACAAACCGGCTCTCTGGGTGTGGTAACCATCAACTGCGCACGCTTAGGTTATCTGTATAAAAACAACCCGATTGGTCTGTATCGCCGTCTCGATAATCTATTGGAAATGGCCAAAGACAGCTTGGAAGTGAAGCGCAAGGTGATTCAGCACCACATGGACGCTGGGCTTTACCCCTACAGCAAACGCTATCTAGGCACGCTGCGTAACCATTTCTCCACCATTGGCGTGAATGGCCTGCATGAAATGCTGCGCAACTACACCAATGACCAAGATGGCATGCACACTGCCAATGGCCGCACGATGGCGCTGGAAATGCTCGATCATGTGCGTGAGCGCTTAGTCGCCTTCCAAGAAGAAACTGGCAACCTCTACAACCTCGAAGCCACGCCTGCAGAAGGCACTACCTACCGTTTTGCTAAAGAAGACCAAAAACGCTTTGCCGATATTCTGCAGGCCGGCAGCTTCGATGCGCCCTACTACACCAACTCATCGCAGTTGCCGGTAGGCTTTACCGATGATGCTTTTGAAGCGTTAGAGTTGCAGGACGAACTGCAATGCAAATACACCGGCGGCACAGTGCTGCATCTGTATATGTCAGAGCAGATCTCCTCCACTGAAGCCTGTAAAAAACTGGTGCGCAATGCCTTGGGACGCTTTCGTCTACCTTACTTAACCATTACCCCAACCTTCTCCATTTGCCCAGTACACGGTTATTTATCTGGCGAACATGAGTTCTGCCCGAAATGTGACGAAGCGTTGCGGCAAGAACAACAACGTGCTCAACACCTCAAAGCAGTCAATTAAGACTATTTTGAGCAAACCTGTGCGCTCTAAGCGGCGCACTGATCCGATGCTAAGCATCACCCAACAAGGAAATAACTATGCAAACTACCAATCAACTACCACAAGAACAACGTCAACGCTGTGAAGTTTGGACCCGCGTAATGGGCTACCACCGTCCGGTCAGTGCCTTTAATCCAGGCAAGCAATCCGAACACCGTGAGCGTCTGCACTTTAATGAGCAGCCAACCCAGCGTCAGTCTGCGTAAACATGGCTGAGCAACTCAGAGTTGGGGGCTTCGTGCCCCTGACCACTTTAGACTACCCAGACCATTTGTCCTGCGTGGTATTTTGCCAAGGCTGTGCTTGGCGTTGCCGCTATTGCCATAACCCTGATTTAATTCCACCACGTGCGCAGCAGATGCACAGCTGGGACAGTATTTTAGAGTTCTTGCAACGCCGCCAAGGTTTGCTCGAAGCTGTCGTATTTAGCGGCGGTGAAGCCACCTTACAGCAGGCGCTAAAACCCGCCATGCAGGAGGTAAAAAAACTCGGTTTTAAAGTCGGCTTACATACGGCCGGCATCAACCCTAAAGCGCTTGAGCGGGTACTGCCCGAGTGCGACTGGGTTGGTTTTGATGTTAAAGCTTTAGCTGAAAATACTGAGTTGATTACCGGAGTACCCGGTAGCGGGCAGGCCAACTGGCAGTGTTTAGACTTACTGCTGGCCAGCGGCATCGATTATGAATGCCGCACCACAGTGCATTGGGATCTGCTTGATCCACAAGGTTTACTACAATTAGCCCAGCGTTTAAGTGCCAGAGGCGTGGCGCATTTTGTTGTGCAACATGTGCGTACGCAGGGCATGCTTGACGAACAACTGACAGAGCACAATGCCAATCTTGGCACGCAAGCGCTGTGGCACGATATCAGCACACTGTTCAGCAGCTTTGTCCGCCGCAACGACTAATCCCACCCAAGACACGCGCACTCAATCCAGGATAAAACAACCCTAGTGCCGTTAAGCAAACGGCTCTAGTAAACGCTCGATACTGGGAATATGAATGCTACGGCCCTGCATCTCAATCAAACCATCTTGATGTAAACGCGCCATAATCCGCGACAAGGTTTCCGGCTGCATCGACAACCGCGCAGCAATGAGGCGCTTAGGCAGAGGTAGCTCGATATCCACGGTTTCCTGCGCACGATTCTCAAGCTGTTGTATTAAATACAAGGAAAAACGTTGCGTCGCATTTTGTAAGGTTAAGGTTTCTAATTCGCCCAAACGTTGGTGCAAACGCGCACTCATATGCCCTAACAATTGCAAACACACGCGCGGATTCTCCTCCAACAGGGTCATCATCAGTCGATTTGGAAAGCTGGCCAGATGCACCGGCTCTAAGGTTTCTGCGCAAACAGGGTATTCTGAGCGCTGCATAAACATCACCGCTTCAGCAAAGGTCTGCCCCGCTTGAATAATTTCTACAACCTTTTCTTGGCCGTCAGCAGAAATACGGTAGAGCTTAACCCGCCCTTTAAGCACCAAGAAAAAGCGCTCAGCCGCTTGCCCTTGGCGAATCAGTAACTCACCTGAGCCAAACGTCTGCTCATAGCTTTGTGCAATTAAACGCTCCTGTTCCAAGGGACCAAGGTGCTTAAAAAAAAGATGGCGCAAAATGGCACTTACAGCCGGATGCGTGAACTGCATACAACGCTCCTGAATCGATCAATACAGATAGGGCATCATTCACAATGACTGTCTTAATCAGAGTTGATGCCAGTCAAGTTGTGCCTACCTTAATACCTTATGCATAATGCTTCACTACACTTGAACAGCTGCACAGGCTTTTCTTGATTTCCAACAAGAAGCCGCAGAGCTCGCGATCAATGACCCGTTGAATATTTTAAATTAAGCGGCGTCTGCGCCAGCAACACCGCCACCAACAAGTCACCTGCTTCGCTGCTGACCACTACGATTTTAAACACTCACTGAAGCTAGTCTTGCGGCAAATTCAAGACTATAGAACGCCACATATGGCTCATGACTATAGCGGTGCACATTGTACCTAAGACGCTTTTTTCCAATAAAAGGATAGCGCGAGTCAATTTACACCTTTTCCACAGCACAAAGCTGTGCATCATTTTTCCTAAAAAGCTAGAGAAAACACTGATTTTACAGGATAAAAAACACTCTTCTGCATAAGCCTCTTATCAACATACAGTAATGAATGTATATTAATGCGATGAAGCAAAATGCACTGCATTCCCGACTAAAACAGTGCATAATTACGTACCCCCCCCTGCACTCGTATTTGCGTGCGCTTATCGTGCAGTGTTAAAAGATGTTATTCAGGAATTATTCTATGACCCGCCCTTCATCAAGCGCTACCGCTGCTTTTTTGACTCTTGTTTGTGCCTTGTTGATCAGTGCCTGTGATCAACCCTCCAATGAGCCAACCAAGAAACAACAAGCTATTGCAAAAGTTGGCATCGTCACCTTAGCTTCAGAGACCTATACGTTAACCAGTGAGTTACCGGGTAGAACTGCGGCATACCGCGTCGCTGAAGTGCGCCCACAGGTCAATGGCATTATTCAAAAACGCCTATTTAAAGAAGGCAGTGATGTTAAAGCCAATCAACAGCTGTACCAAATTGATCCTGCTATTTATGAAGCCAATTTAAAAAGTGCAGAAGCTAGCTTATTAGCCGCGCGCTCCTTGGCTGAGCGTTATAAAATACTGGTGGCCGAGCGCGCCGTAAGTCGCCAACAGTACGATGATGCGCAAGCCAACCGCTTGCAAGCAGAAGCAGCCTTAGAGCGTGCTAAAATCGAGCAACGTTACACTCGCGTACTTGCTCCTATTGCTGGTCGTATTGGCCGCTCCAGCATCAGTGAAGGTGCCTTAGTGAGTACTGGCCAAGCTCAAGAATTGGCGGTAATTCAGCAACTTGATCCTATTTATGTTGATGTAACCCAATCTGCCACCGACCTATTACGCTTGCGCCGTGAGTTAGCCAACGGCCTCTTGGAAAAAGCTGGCGATAATGCCGCACAGGTCACGCTTAAGCTGCAAGACGATAGCCATTATTTACACGCAGGTACCTTAGAGTTCTCAGAAGTGTCAGTGGATGCCGGCACCGGTTCGGTCACCCTGCGCGCAGTATTCCCCAACCCTGATGGTTTGTTATTACCCGGTATGTTTGTCCATGCTCGCTTAGTCAGTGGCGTACAGAACAAAGCGATTCTCGCCCCCCAGCAAGGCATCACGCGCAACCCTAAAGGTGAGCCCACTGCCATGGTGCTCAAGGCTGACAATACCGTTGAAACACGTCAGTTAAAAGCTGAGCGTACCGTTGGTAACCGCTGGCTGGTCACTGAAGGTCTAAACGAGGGTGATCGCCTGATTACTGAAGGTCTTCAGTTTATACAACCCGGCGCCAGTGTTGAGCCTTACCCAGCCGGCAACGTTAAAGCGCCAGCCGAAAACGCTGAGCCCTCTGCAAACGCTGCAAGCCAAGCTCAATAAGGGATATTCTCATGTCGAACTTTTTTATCGACCGCCCCATTTTTGCCTGGGTTCTAGCCCTGGTTATTATGTTGGTGGGTGGTCTTGCCATTCTTAAATTACCAGTCAATCAATACCCCAGTATCGCCCCTCCGGCGATCAGTATTTCGGTTAACTACCCCGGTGCCTCTGCACAAACCGTGCAAGACACTGTGGTACAAGTAATCGAGCAGAAAATGAACGGAATTGACGGTCTACGTTATATTTCGTCAGAAAGTAACTCCGATGGCAGCATGAGTATTAACATCACCTTTGAGCAAGATGTTAACCCAGACACTGCTCAGGTTCAGGTGCAAAACAAGCTGCAACTGGCCACCCCACTGTTGCCACAAGAGGTGCAACAGCAAGGTATTCGAGTGACTAAATCGGCAAAAAACTTCTTGATGGTCGTCGGAATTATTTCTGAAGACGGCAGCATGAATCGCTATGACTTAGCCGACTACACCGTTTCTAATATCCAAGACCCTATTTCACGCACAGCAGGCGTGGGTGACTTCCAAATCTTTGGCGCGCAGTATGCCATGCGTATCTGGCTCGACCCGATCAAACTGACCAACTTTGCCATGACACCGGTCGATGTAGCCAACGCGATTCGCGTGCAAAACGTGCAGGTATCCTCAGGTCAACTGGGTGGCCTACCCGCATCGCCCAATCAGCAACTGACCGCTACCATTATTGGTAAAACCCGTTTCGAAACGCCAGAGCAATTTGAAAACATTCTGCTCAAAGTCAATCAAGATGGTGCCCAAGTACGCTTGAAAGATGTCGCACGTGTTGAGCTAGGTGGTGAAAACTACAGCGTTAACGCTGAATACAATGGTAACGCTGCTACCGGTATTGGTATCAAACTGGCCACCGGCGCCAACGCCTTAGATACCGCACGCGCGGTGCGCACCACTTTGGCCGAACTGGAGCCATTCTTCCCGCCAGGTATGAAAATCGTTTACCCCTACGACACTACGCCAGTGATCTCCGCTTCGATTGAAGGGGTAATTTACACTTTGGCTGAAGCCATTCTTCTAGTGTTCTTGGTTATGTATCTGTTTATGCAGAACTTACGCGCCACCTTAATTCCTGCCCTAGCTGTGCCGGTGGTGATTTTGGGTACCTTTGGCGTGCTCGCAGCCTTTGGCTACAGCATCAACACCTTAACCATGTTCGCCATGGTACTGGCCATCGGTATCTTGGTGGATGACGCCATTGTCGTGGTGGAAAACGTCGAACGGGTGATGGAAGAAGAAGGTTTATCGCCCCTGGAAGCAACGCGCAAATCCATGGGCCAGATTCAAGGGGCCCTGATTGGTATTGGTTTAGTTCTGTCTGCAGTGTTTGTGCCGATGGCCTTCTTTGAAGGTTCGACCGGTGCCATTTACCAGCAGTTCTCGGTGACTATTGTTTCGGCCATGGTGCTTTCGGTTCTGGTCGCATTAGTTTTTACCCCAGCCCTATGTGTCACCATGCTTAAACCTATTAAAAAAGGTGGCAACATCGAAAAACGTGGTTTCTTTGGCTGGTTTAACCGCTCCTTCCAACGTGGTGTCAGCGGGTATGAGAAAGGCGTCACCGCCATGATCCGTCGCAAAACGCCCTACTTGCTGATGTACGTGGTTATTGTTGCCATTATGGGTTGGATGTTTACCCAAATCCCAAGCTCATTCCTACCCGAAGAAGACCAAGGTGTACTCTTTGCCCAAGTACAAACACCTGCAGGCTCTACTACAGAGCGCACCTATGCTGTAGTCAAAGAAATGCGCGAATACTTGCTCACTGAAGAAAGCGATATTGTGCGCTCGGTATTTACCATTACCGGCTTTAACTTTGCCGGTCGCGGACAAAACTCAGGTATGGCATTTATCGGTCTAAAATCTTGGGGCGAACGGACCCTTGAGCACCAGAGTGTATTTTCTCTCGCACAACGTGCGCAAATGCGTTTCTTCTCCTTCCGTGACGCCATGGTATTTGCCTTTGCACCACCCGCGGTCATGGAATTAGGTAATGCCACCGGATTTAATATGTTCTTACAAGACCGCGCGGGTGTCGGTCACGACGTATTAAACCAAGCGCGCGATCAATTTGTGAAATTGGCCAAGGAAGACCCGCGCTTAACTCAAGTTCGGGCCAACGGCCTGCGTGACGAACCGCAATATAAGCTGACGATTGATGATGAAAAAGCCAGCTCCATGGGCTTATCACTCTCCGATATCAACCAAACCCTCTCATCGGCTTGGGGTAGTAGTTACGTAAATGACTTTATTGACCGCGGCCGAGTGAAAAAGGTCTTTATGCAGGCTGAAGCCGATGCACGCATGAACCCAGAAGATCTGGAGAAATGGTATGTGCGCAACAATAAAGGCGAAATGATTCCATTCAGCAGCTTTGCCAGCGGTGAATGGACTTATGGTTCACCCAAATTGTCACGCTATAACGGTGTGCCCGCGATGGAGATCCTCGGCAGCCCAGCACCCGGTTATAGTTCCGGTGACGCCATGCTCGCCGTTGAGGAAATCACCCAGCAACTGCCTACCGGCATAGGTATGGCTTGGACAGGCTTATCCTATGAGGAGCGCCTTTCCGGCGACCAAGCGCCTGCGCTGTATGCTCTGTCGTTATTGGTGGTATTCCTCTGTCTCGCCGCTATGTATGAGAGCTGGTCGATTCCCTTCTCAGTGATGCTGGTGGTGCCGCTGGGTATTATTGGTGCACTATTGGCCACTTATGGCCGCGGTTTATCCAATGACGTGTATTTCCAAATTGGCTTACTGACCACCATTGGTTTATCAGCGCGTAACGCTATCTTGATTGTGGAGTTTGCAAAATCCTTACATGATCAAGGTATGAATTTAGCTGAGGCTGCCATTGAGGCCAGCCGCATTCGCTTGCGCCCCATTATTATGACCTCACTGGCCTTTATCTTAGGCGTGACACCGCTAGCAATCGCCACCGGTGCCGGTGCCGGTAGTAAACATGCGATTGGTACCGGTGTTATCGGAGGAATGCTCAGCGCAATGATCTTAGCGATCTTCTTTGTGCCTTTATTCTACGTACTGGTGAGCTCATTATTTAAATCTGCCACGGACAAACAGGAGGACAGCCAATGAAACGCACTGCCCTAGCCGCCGCGCTATTGACAGCACTGACCGGTTGTTCACTGATTCCAAATTACCAGCAGCCCGCCGCCCCAGTTGCTGAGCAGTGGAATACTCTTAGCGCACAACAGAGCCTAACCACGCTGCCGAACTGGCGTGAGTTTTTCCAAGATCCAGCACTACAGAGCCTGATTGAAACAGCCTTAGATAATAACCGTGATCTGCGCATTGCCGCGCTCAATGTCGATGCGTTTCGTGCGCAGTACCGCATTCAGCGCAGCGCACGTTTCCCCTCGATTGATGCCAGCGGCGGTGCCAGCCGCCAGCGCATTCCGGGGACGATGAATCCCAATGGCGACTCAACCATCAACAGCCAGTACTCAGCAAGCCTGGGGACAACTGCGTGGGAAATTGATCTATTTGGTCGTTTAAATAGCCTGCGCGAACAAGCCTTAGCCAGCTATTTTGCCAGCGAACAAGCCCAGCGCAGCACGCAACTCAGCCTGATCGCCAGTGTGGCAACTGCTTGGTTAACTCTGCAAGCCGATCAAGAAAGTCTTCAGTTGGTGCGCGAGACTTTAGTCACTTATGAAGACAGCTTACGCTTGGTACAAAGCAGTTATGATGCGGGGGTTGCTTCGTCGCTGGAGTTACAACAAGCACGCACTGCAGCTAACGCTGCACGAGTCAGTCTTGCTCAGTTTGAGCGACAAAGCGTACAAAGCCGCAACGCTCTCAATCTGCTCTTAGGTGGCACACCGCCAACAAATTTGGCCACACCGGTGGCCTTGCGTCACTTTAAGTTTGCCGAGTTGCCAGTGGGGCTGCCGGCTGATTTGCTGCAGCGTCGTCCGGATATTTTGCAAGCAGAGTTTGATTTGAAAGCGGCCAATGCCAATATTGGTGCGGCGCGTGCGGCGTTTTTCCCAAGCATCAGCTTAACCGCGACAGCTGGCAGTTTGAGCCCTGATTTATCCGGTCTGTTTGATTCTGGCAGTGGTTCGTGGCTGTTTAAACCCAGCATTAATATTCCGATCTTTAATGCAGGGCGCTTACGTGCCAACCTAGATTACAGTGAAATCCAGAAAGATATCAATGTCGCGCGCTACGAGAAGTCCATTCAAACGGCGTTCCAAGAAGTGGCCGATGGTTTGATTGAGCGTACGACCTATAAACAACAGCTGATAGCCCATGATGAATTGGTGAAATCCAGTACTGAGTATTTAAACCTGGCCGATCGTCGCTACCGTGAAGGGATTGATAATCAGCTGACCTTATTGGATGCGCAGCGCCAGTTATTTAATGCTCAGCAACAACGCATCAGCACCCAGTTTGCACAGTTGGCCAGTGAAATCCGCCTGTACAAAGCCCTAGGTGGTGGCTATACAGAGGAACAACCACAGCAAATAAACGCGCGCGCCGCTCATTGAGTGCAGCAAAAAACGGGCGACCTGTTAGTTCAGGCGCCCGTTTTTTATGTGATTCGAAAAAATCTCGTTGCTATTTATTGCAGCTATGTGCTGAGCGTACTTCACTAGTGTCGCTTTGCCCTCAACGAGCCATTCGGGCTCAATTCGGGTGCTACGCCAGCGTTGAATTCCGGATGGCTTCAGCAACGGAAAGACAACTCAAGTGCAGTACGGTTAACGCAAACATATACCTCTTATACTCGATTAATCACCCCGTTGCGGTGAAAGCAGCTCGATTTTGTAGCCATCGGGATCTTCAACAAAGGCCAGAATGCTTGAACCATGTTGCATTGGGCCTGGCTCACGGGTGATTTTACCGCCACGCGCACGGATATCATCACAGGCCTTATAGACATCATCCACTTCTAAAGCAACATGCCCGTAACCATCGCCTAGATCGTAGCTGTCGACGCCCCAATTATGGGTCAACTCAATCACACTGTTACTGGCTTCATCCCCATAACCGACAAAGGCCAAAGTAAACTGGCCCTCTGGATAATCGCGGCGACGTAACAATTGCATGCCCAGCACTTCTGTATAGAAAGCAAGCGAAGCATCCAAATCGCCAACCCGCAGCATGGTATGTAAAAGTCTCATTAAATTACCCTCTTCAGCGTCACCAAGTGACATCAATAAAAACCCAGCTCACACAGGTGGGCGTAATTTTACCCATCAAACCCACGACTTAATAGCTAACCAAGACCTGCCGTTGCGAGAGGCTCAACAAACACAGGAGTACAATGTTATCTACTCCTTTACTGGCAGATCTTTAAGCAACGTAATAATCCTTCGATTATTACCCAAATGAGCCAAATCAAGAAGATAGCTTTTTTCAATATCGAGCATCGGTCGATTTGCCAATAATTTCTCCACCAACGCTTCCTCACCATTTATGACGGCAGTTTTCAAGGCCATATAATTCGCCATGCCCTGTCTATTTTGCTCAGTCATATAAACCTCCATAAGTTAGGTTAATCCTGCTTGAATAAAGTCACCGCTCGCTGCTTACACTCACAGCAAATACCTAGTGACACAAAACACACGCCGACACTTAGGCGATAACTAACACGTCCATAAAGCGATTAACGGGCGTAGCCTCAAGCATGGCTTGATCGTTACACAGAGTGAAGATCGTTGCGCACTGCTGGCTTGGAAAACGTGTAGCTAAGTTAGTTTTGAATTTTTCCTGCAACAACG